>Ga0308157_10000333_pt1 | contig 168221 bp, 149 predicted proteins | sample PhyBR1_FD_201035 | JGI IMG/M metagenome (GOLD analysis project Ga0308157, IMG submission 201035) | Phyllosphere microbial communities from UC Gill Tract Community Farm, Albany, California, United States - DLSLB.R1 | ecosystem: Host-associated > Plants > Phyllosphere > Unclassified | place... | reverse complement strand
GAAGTGAAACGTCGTAGCGCCGATGGTAGTGTGATTCGCTCATGTGAGAGTAGGTCATCGTCAGCTCCCTATTCCTAAAAGCCCCCAGCATCAGCTGGGGGCTTTTTTTATGCATTAATTTTTCTATTTTAATTCGTTGATGTATTTATGTCATACTATTTTATGATTAACGAATAACGATGCCCTGTTTTGTTAATATCGTTATCATAGTCGCCATGATATGCTGACAGTTAACCGCGTTTTTTATTTATATATTTTTATCTTATAACAAACATAATAAGTGAGTAAGTTTATGAACCTTATTTATATTCATGGTTTAGATAGTGATGCTAATGCGATAAAAGCGCTTTTGTTAGAAGATTACTGCAAAAAATATCATCCTGATATTAACGTACATCGACCCGATTTGAACCAGCCACCGCAAGTCGTGTTTGATAAGTTATTAAAGCTGGTCGCGGCGTTGAGTAAAGACTCTAACGTGGTATTGGTCGGTAGCTCATTAGGGGGCTATTTTGCAACCTTAGTGAGTAATGAGACGGGCTGTTCTGCGCTACTGGTTAACCCTAGCACCCAGCCACATTTAACATTACAGCGTTTTGACAGTGAAATAAAAGCTGACACTTTGACCTCAGATGTCAATAAGGATAAGGTAATCCATACCACTTCTGGTGGCTGGCAAATCACTAAAGCTGATTTGCAATGGTTTGCGAACCGTCAATTATTAGCTGTTGAGAACCCAAGCCAAGTTGCAGTGATGCTCAAGCAAGGGGATGAGCTGTTGGATGCCAACTTATCAGCAGCATTCTATGGTCAGCAAGGCGCGAAAATTATTTTGCAAGATGGCGGCGATCATCGATTTAGCGATTTTTCTGAGCAGTTGCCTTTGGTTTTATCTGAGATTCAAGCGCTGGTTAGTAAGATACCAAGCGACACAGTTTGACGCAAAGTTTTAGTGGGTGGCGATAGCGGCATGAATTTTGGTTATAATAGAGTCATGAAATAATTTTTATTTATGCTCAAGGAAGTTGTTGTGAGTCAATATACGACGCAGTCGCTCGAAGTTTTAGAAGGTTTAGACCCGGTTCGCCGCCGTCCAGGAATGTACACCGATACTACGCGCCCCAATCATTTGGCGCAAGAAGTTATTGATAACGCGGTCGATGAAGCGCTTGCTGGGTTTGCCAAAACCATTAAAGTTCAGCTTCATGAAGATGGCTCGCTGTCCGTCGAAGATGACGGTCGCGGTATGCCAACGGACATTCATCCTGAATTTAATCAATCCGGAATTGAGCTGATTTTAACGCGGCTTCATGCCGGTGGTAAGTTTTCAACCTCCAATTATCAAATTTCAGGCGGTCTTCACGGCGTTGGCATTTCAGTGGTCAACGCGTTATCAAAGCGCGTTGAGGTCACCGTTTGGCGCGATGGCAATCAGTTTGACATGGACTTTGCAAAAGGGGTTCCAACGTCAATTTTAAAGCAGTCGGTCAGCTCGAATAAGCGCAAACGCGGAACTAAGGTGCAATTTTGGGCAGATGAGCAGTTTTTTGATTCCGCTAAATTTAATGTCAAACAGCTCAAGCACAATTTAAAAGCCAAAGCGGTGCTTGCTGCGGGATTAACGATTGAATTTATTGATGATATTCATGATGAAAAGATTGTTTGGCAGTTTGCCGACGGCATGGTTGAGTATTTAAATGAGCAGCTTGATGGGCTTGAGACTTTGCCTGAGCCGCCGTTTTATTATCATTTTGAAGCGAAAACTGGGGAGCGTACAGGGCTTCGCTTTGTTTTATCATGGCTTTCTGAAGGCGGAGCGCCTATTCAAGAAAGTTATGTCAACCTTATCCCGACGGCTCAAGGCGGCACTCACGTCAATGGGCTGCGAACCGGAATATTAGAAGCGCTTCGTGAATTTTGTGATATTCATAATTTATTGCCGCGAAATGTAAAATTGACCGCTGAAGATGTTTGGGATGGGGTCAATTATATTTTATCGCTGAGCTTTTCTGAGCCGCAATTTTCTGGACAAACCAAAGAGCGCTTATCAAGCCGAGAGGCTGCGGGCGCTGTTCAGACGCTTACCAAAGATGCGTTTAGCCTTTGGCTTAATAAACATGCTGATTTGGGCGCTCAAATTGCAGAACTTGCGATCAATAAAGCCGGTCGACGCTTAAAGTCCGCCAAAAAAGTCGCTCGTAAAAAAATCACCCAAGGTCCTGCGCTTCCCGGGAAACTTGCGGATTGTCGCGGCGATTTGCGTGATGGCGCGGAGCTGTTTTTGGTGGAAGGTGACTCGGCAGGCGGCAGCGCCAAACAAGCCCGTGATCGTCATTTTCAAGCAATTTTACCCCTTCGCGGCAAGATTTTAAACACTTGGGAAGTGTCCTCCGATACGGTGCTGTCCAGCCAAGAAATTCATGATATTGCCATTGCTATTGGGGTAGATCCAGCGTCTGATGATCTATCCGAGCTGCGTTATGACAAAGTTTGTATTTTAGCGGACGCTGATTCGGACGGGCTGCATATCGCCACTCTAATTTGCGCGCTGTTTGTAAAGCATTTTCCGGCGCTTGTTGAAGCAGGGCATTTATTTGTGGCGATGCCGCCGCTTTATCGTATCGATATCGGTCAAAGCGTTCATTATGCACTTGATGAGGACGAACTTGAGCAGGTCTTAGCAAGCGTTCCCAAAAACAAAAAGGCGCAAATCACTCGTTTTAAAGGTCTTGGAGAGATGAGCGCCGATCAGCTTCGCGAAACCACCATGAATCGCGACACACGCCGCCTCGTTCAACTGGATATGGATGACATGGCGGCAACCAGTAGCATGATGGACATGCTGCTTGCCAAAAAACGCGCCAGTGATCGCAAATCTTGGCTTGAGCATAAAGGCAATCTTGCTGATATCGTTTAAGAATGGTTTACTAAATCAAGTTTTAATTACAATGTTAAAAATCATCGTCGCTAATATCAAAGCCGCCATCAACGGGCAAGCTGACGCCTGTAATAGCGGCGGCATCTTGACTGGCTAAAAAGGCAGTCGCCGCCGCAATAGCTTTTGGCGTAGCGGGACAATCCAGTGGCGAAATCGTTGCAAGCGGCGGTTGGTGATCCACATTTGAAACCAACGCATTAGAGTGGACGAGGTTAACGCGAACGCCGTTTTTAGCAAATGACAATGCTAATCTTTGGGTCAAGGTTTGAATGCTGATCTTAGCATCTTGGTAGGCGGCGGATTGATTATTAAAACTGGTTAAAATATTAATAATGCTACCACGGCTTTTTGTAAGCTCGGGCAAAAGCTTTTGGCAAAGCGCTTCAAAGCTTTGGCGGTCGGTTTGGATGGCATGATGCCAGTCATTATCGGTAGTTTGAGGCGTGCTGCGTACTTCAGCGTTATCTTCAATAGCAAAGCCCACTTTATTCACTAAAATATCAATCTTGCCAAAGCGCTGCTTGATTTCTTGAATCATCGTTTGAACTTGGTTTGGATCTTTAATGTCGCAAGTGATGGTTAAATAATTATCGCTTTGAATCCAAGTATTATCATGAGGCAGTTGTTTTGCTGTGCGCGCAAGCTCGTTTGATAAATGCCCAATAAGTACTACATTTGCGCCTTCACAAGCAAAACGAATGGCAGCGGCTTGACCGATAGTAGATTCCGCACCAATGATAACCACGGTTGATTGCTTAAAGCGCTTCATAATTTTTCATCCTTGATTGTTAGCTTTGATTGTTAAAAGCATATCAAGAGGCACCTAAAAAAGCGAGGGCAGTCAAGTTGTGTAATTGTTGATATTGGATTGAGGCGTTCTATAAAATGATAGCGGTTTAAATTAAGACAAATTTAGCCACAAAAAAAGACAGCCGAAGCTGCCTTTTTTATCTAAACCATTTTGGTTAAAAATCTTATGATTGAGAGTCATCATCCAATAAATGGTTCAACTCATCGCTCACCTCACGATTGCTAGGGTTAACCGCTGATGGGGATTGACCCTCGACATGACGATTGCCAAGGCTGCTGGTATCAACCGTATCGGTTTTGATATCATGAGCATCAACGCTTGCGGCAGTCGGCGAAGCACTTGCCGTTGGCGCTACATTAGGCGTATTGTCACGAACCGAATCGGCAACTTTATCCATGGTCGTAGTTTTGGTATGGCGCGTAGTATGAACTTTTAAGCCTGTACGCTCCTCATCCATTTTATCTTGCATTTTACGTAAAAATCTTGCCGCGGCTTCTTGACCGCCAAGACCAAAGGACAAGGCAAAGGCAACTGCAACTGCGCCTAACGTTAAGCCAAAGGCAAGGTTTACGATAGAATCTGCGATTCCCATGGCGCGAAGTCCCATGGCAAGCACCAATCCCATGATAAGTACGCGAACGATATTGGCTAAAAATTGTGAGCCTTTTTCTGAGCGCTCAACCACGCCTGCGATAACATTGGCAAGCCAAAAGCCGATAAACAGGATGATGGCGCCTAAAATAATATTGGCACCAAAGGCAATAAACATACCAATCAAGGCAGAAATCGGCTCAAAGCCAAGCAGATCAGCGGCGGCAATGGCAGCAAACAGCATCGCAAAGAACATGATGGCATGACCGACCAAATCGGCAACCGTTTGATTGCCCATCATTTCTTGTAAGCCGACTTTGGCAGGAAGCTGGTTTAATTGAGTGTTGTTAATCAAGCCTTTGATGATGTCCGCCACCATGCGGACGACATAAAAAGTCACAATCAAAATCGCCGCTGCCATAAAAATATTTGGCAACGCTTCCATGATTTTGTTCAGCATATTGGTGGCTGGGCGGGCAATCACATCCACTTTCAGCGCATTTAATGCAGCAATAATCGTTGGGATAATGACCACTAAAAATGCAAGTGATCCTGCAATATTGGGCAAGCTGTTTTGTTCGCTAAGACCAGCTTTTGATGCCAACGCCTGAACATTAAAAGTGGACACCAAATTGGTGACGATACCGCGAACGACTTTGGCGATGATATAGCCCACCACAAAAACGACGCCTGCGATCAAAATGTTCGGGATAAAGCTGAAAATCTTATCAATCATATTGGTAAGCGGGGCAAATAAGCCATTAAGCTGCAACTGACCTAAAACCATCGTCAAAACGACCAGCAAAATGAACCAATATACCATATCAGCAATGGTGCTGCTCATGGGTTTGACACCCGCTTGAGCGCTTAATTTTTCATCCATCGTGGTTTTTGATAGCGCCGCATTAATCGCCGTTCTCACTACCGTAGCTACCACCCAACCGACGATACCGACGGCAATGGCGCCAATTAGGTTAGGAATAAAGGCAAGCACTTGGTTGACCATATTGGCAAATGGCGTTGAGATGGCGTTTAAATTGAGCTGATTGAGCGCCCCTGAAATGGCAATGATAAAAATAAACCAGAAAATAACTTTAGAAATGATGCCTTCTAAATCATAAGCTTTTCCGGTAGAGGAATTCATGCGCTCGTTCAGATGAATTTTTGCCAACACGTTTTTCACCAAAGCGGCGATGCCAAGCGCAACCAGCCAGCCGACAATAAAAATTAAAATTGCGCCGATGATCGAGCCGATAGGGCCGCCCAAATAACCATTGAACGGGGTATACATAGGGTTCATGATATCCTCCTTAATAATCATTGCCAGCGTTTATATCCATTATTTCAATAAGCGCTGCAAGAAAAAGGCTGTTTAAGATGTTGTTTTAATTAGAATTGTATTTGAATGGAGATAAGCGCGAATTGGTAAATGAAATTGTATTTTTTAAAAATTTCGACTGATAAATTTCAAGAAAATTTTGTAAAAAATTACGGAACATTACCAATGATCAGCGCTAATTTAGCTTAACTAATAAGACTTAAAAGTTAAATACAGAAATCTTAACTTATCACTATAATTATGTGATAAGTTGTTATTTAAACAGAAGATATTAACAAAGGTTATACATAAGCCGGATAATTTTATTCAATATATAGCCGCTGATTATAAGATTTGCTATGATGAGGGTTAGCTGACCAATCGCAGCTTGGGCGCAAACGCAATTGGTCAATTCACTTTTTTGGCAATTCAACTTAATTGCCATTTATCTGACGACAAACTCCACCTACGATTAAATTAAGTTTCTAGGCGCTAAGCCTAAGCTTTTATTGAGAGTAATATATGAAAAAAATCACGACGTTGAGCTTAACTGCGCTGGCAAGTGCGATGATCTTAGTTTCAGGTTGTAGCACCAACAATGACGCCAAGCAAACCGCAGCCAAAAGCGTGGCGGTCACCGAACAAAGCCCTGTGACCGAAAAAGTCGGTTATAGCCTAGGCTACATGATGGCTGAAGGTAACAAAGATGCCGTTAAAGATTTAAACCTTGATACCTTTGAAAAAGGCTTTCGTGATGGCTACGAAGGAAAAGAATCGGCGCTAACCCAAGAGCAGATGCAAGAGGTGCTCATGGCGTACCAAAAAGAACAAGAAGAAAAGTTCGTTAAAGACATGCAGTCAAAAGCTGAAGGCAATAAAACCAAAGGTCAAGAATTTTTAGCGCAAAATGCTAAAAAAGAAGGCGTGAAAACGACCGCTTCAGGCTTACAATATAAAGTGATTAAAGAAGGAACGGGAAAATCGCCAAAAGCCACTGACGTTGTTGAAGTCAACTACGAAGGCAAATTGCTTGATGGCACCGTGTTTGATAGCTCGTATGAGCGCGGCGAGCCAATTGAATTTCCACTAAATCAAGTCATTGCAGGCTGGACGGAAGGGCTTCAGCTGATGAAAGAAGGCGGAAAATACGAGTTCTTTATCCCTTCAGATTTGGCGTATGGGGAAGCAGGAAATTCAGGAATTGAGCCAAACAGCACCTTGATTTTTACCGTTGAGCTATTAAAAGTCAAACCTGCTAAGTAAGCTTAGCTTTTTATTTTAAATGTTAAATAAAAAAAGCCTTCGTGATTGAAGGCTTTTTTATTAAGTCATCGTTAAAAAACCGATTACAGCAGTTTTTCAAAAACTTTTGAGTTGCGACCGTTGTGATACTGCTTTAAGCGCTCAGCTGGCAGGGCAGAAGCATCAACTTCAACAAAACCTTGCTCAACAAACCAATGCGCGGTTCGGGTGGTCAAAACAAACAGCTTTTGTAAACCATGACTGCGGGCTTGCTGCTCTAAAAACGCCAGCAAGTCAGCACCGCGATTGCCTTTTCGGTAGTCGGGATGGACAGCAACGCAAGCCACTTCAGCTGACGTGCTATCGAGTTGGTGCAGGGCGGCGCAGCCTAAAATCATGCCGTCGCGCTCAATGACGCTATAGCGATCGATCTCTTGCTCTAAGCGCTCACGCGAGCGCGGCACTAAAATGCCCTCAGCTTCAAGCGGCGCAAGCAGTTCGGTCAAGCCGACCACATCATCAATTTCGGCGTGGCGAATTTCTTCATAAGGGTCGTGGCTAATGAGTGTTCCTGAGCCATCACGGGTGAACAGCTCCTCAAGTAGCGCGCCGTCTTTGGCGTAAGAGATGATATGCGTTCTGTGAACGCCTTCACGGCAAGCTTTGGCGGCGCAATATAAAAAGTAGTTGATCTCGCAGTTTAAATCGCGGTCGCGTAAAAAGCGGTCGACTTCATTAGGAATCATTTCGCGAAGCAGGCGACCGTTGTCATTGATGCCGGTTTCTTCGCCTAAAAAGATCAGCTTGTCTGCGCCTAAAGCCACCGCCGCGCTTAATGCCACATCTTCGCCCAATAAGTTAAAGACCTCACCGGTTGCTGAATAGCCCATTGATCCTAAAATGACGATATGGTTGTGCTGCAAGTTATTTTTAATGGCATCAACGTCGATGGCACGAACCTCACCGGTCATTTGATAATCGACGCCATCGCGAACGCCAAACGGTCTTGCGGTAACAAAGTTTCCTGAAACAGCATCAATCCTTGAGCCAAACATCGGCGAGTTGGCAAGTCCCATGGACAGCTGAGCTTCGATTTGCAGGCGAATGGAGCCGACGGCTTGCAGGATCGCTGGCATGGCTTCACGCGGGGTGACGCGGATGTCATGATGAAGCGGTGAGGTAATTCCGGTGCCGGTTAGGTTTTTTTCAATTTGCGGTCTTGCGCCATGAACCAAAACCAGCTTGATGCCAAGGCTATGAAGGAGCGCAAAATCGTGAATCAGGTTGCTAAAATTGGGGTGGTTGACCGCCTCACCGCCAAACATAATCACGAACGTTTTGCCGCGATGGGTGTTGATATAAGGGGCGGAATTGCGGAACCAATGAACGTAGTCGGGGTTGATTTGGGGCATGGCGTTTGTCATCATAAAAACGGTTAATCACTCAAAAAGCGGGCAAATCAGGCAGCTGCCGCGCAATAAAAAATTGTTGAAGGCTTTTGATTTACCATAGCAAAAAACAGCAAATTGGGCTATCTTTTATTTTAATAAGTAAAGGCATTACCCAACGATTTTGCAAATACATAACGGCAACAAGGCATTAGTATGATGCTAAAGGCTTTTTGTTATGCTAAAGTTTAAGTCACGTTGCTGACTTATCACATTCAAACGATGGTCGCATTTAGCCTGACCAAATCGATCTATTAGGAATTAACCGTATCATGAAAAAACGCAATCCTTTATCTCAGCCGTTCACGAAAGGCAGCGCTCATCGCTTATTTTTTGTCGTCGCAGGAACTTTGATCAGCGCGATGGCGGTCACACAAGCCTCAGCGATGCTGCCAACGCCTGAGCCTGTCATTGACAACCCAGCCGCCGTTCAAGCCGCCAGCAATTCAAACGCCCAAGCCGTTGCCACCAAAATTACCGCGTCTTTATTAAGCGTTGATGCCAATGGTCGCGAAACGCTCGTTCCGGTGACCGCAAGCACACGATTGCAAGCAGGAAATATCATTGAATATCAAGGCTATTTTACCAATACCAATCCCGATCGCGTCCGCAAAATGACGGTGACTATGAGCATCCCTGAGCAGGTCGAATTGCTGGGTAATATCAGCCCTGATTTTGCCTTTGCCAGCACGGACAGTGCAAACTTTGCCCGAATGCCGCTTCGTGGTCAAGTCAACGGTCAAACTCAAGAAATCCCGCTGCAATATTACCAAGCGCTGCGTTGGGATTTAGAAGGTGTTGGTTTAAACGATACGGTCATGGTGAAATATCGCGCCCGCGTGAAATAATCGCGATTAAAACTTAGGTTAAAAAAAGCGCTTGGTCACCTTGTCACAAGCGCTTTTTTTATTAAGGCACCGTTTTGGGGTAATTTGCAATGAGCTTTTGAATGTCAGGAAGTTTTGCCAAGGTAGCTTTTTCGCCCTCGTGGATTAACGCGGCGCGCTCACGGGTATCGACAAAGCTTATTTGACCGACCTCAGGGATAATCAGCACATCAGCGCGCAAAGCTTCGCGGGAGACGGGCGCGTTTGTTGCCGCTGTTGCATTAGCGCGATTGACCGCCGCTTTATTTATGTTTTTATCGATCGCTGCGCCATTTTGCAATGGGCGATAAAGTCCGCTGGCGATACTTTGCTCAAACAATCCCCAAAAGCTTGCTAACGATTTAATATCAATAGGTTGACCGTTTTTTAGTTTTGCCAATTGCGCTTCAGTTTCTATAGGCGGTTTTGCGGCGATGACATCCACGGCAATTACGATATCTGCGCCCAAATCACGAGCGCTATCGACAGGAACGAGGCTTGATACGCCGCCATCGATGTATTTTTTACCTACTTTTTCGGGGATTCTCGGGGCAATAAACAGGTTTGGAACGCTGCAAGACGCTTGAACGGCAAGCCCTGCGTCTCCAAAATCCAGCACCGTTTTTACTAAAGTGTCGCGCTCAGTGGCAATGGCGGCAAACTTAATGGGAAAGGCTTCTATCGGTCGGTTATTGACTTGGTTATTGATGAAGTTTTTTAATTTAATCCCTTCAACAAAGCCTTGGTTGGAAAAGGTAAAGTCCATCAGCGCGCTGTCGGGCGTGGCAAGGGTGACTTTTTTTAACTGATCCGCGCTCATACCGCTGGCGTAAAGGCTGCCAACCAAACTGCCCATGCTGGTGCCAACGATGATATCGGGCTTGATGCCATTGTCCTCAAGTGCTTTGATGACGCCGACATGAGCAATGCCTTTTGCCGCGCCGCCACCTAATACCAAGGCAACTTTTGGGGTTTTAGGGGCGGGCGCAGCAAGCGGCTGGCTTGGCGGTGAGCTTTGGCAAGCGCTGGTGGTCAGGACGCTAAACGTAATCATCAGGGCAGTAGTAAAGCGCGAAAACGCCATTTGAGTAGAAAATATCATAAAACACTCAGTAAATTGTGAATAAACCCAAGACCTCAAGCTAAAAAAGCACCATTGAGGTCTAAAGCGGTCATTTATAGACGCATGATTACTAAATTGCCTCTCATAATCAAGCGATTTGTCAGCTATAATGAATTCGATAAGCTGTTGATTATAGGGCGTTAACCAATTAATTTTATGAATTTAAGGTGAGTAAATGCCAGCGGCAACCTTTTCGTCTTCTCGATTGCAAGCGCCTCAAGCTTTTGATTTGCCCGTGACGGCGCTGGCGGGCGTTGGCGCGAAAGTTGCTGATCAGTTGGCGCAGCTGAACATCAATCGCGTGTTTGATTTGCTGCTGCATTTGCCGCGTGATTATGAAGACCGCAGCCGTCAGGTGATGATTGAGGACACCACTCACGGTCAATCGGCGCTGATTGTGGCGCGCGTTGTCCACGTTGAGCAAAAAAGCGGCGGTTTAACCGTCATCGTCGATGATGGTACAGGCGCGCTTGGGCTGCGGTTTTTCAAAGCGTATCCAAGTTTACTGCAAACCATGAGTTTGGGCGCGCGATTGCAACTGTTTGGCGAAATAAAAATCAGCCGTTATGGCAGGCAGTTGCATCACCCTGAATATCAAGTGATGAGCGAAAATCAGTCGCTGGTCAATTCAGGACTTCAGCCCATTTATCCCACGGTCAAAGGGCTTCATCAAAACAAACTGCGGACGCTGATTAAGCTTGCGCTGCAAATGGTTCGTCAAGAAGCGCTGCCGATGACGCTATTTACCAAAGCTGATTTTGAGGTGGTGGCGGATTTGCCATTAACCAAGCTGCAAGATGGGGCATTGACAAATGACAAACCGGTCAGCCTCATGATGACCCAAGATTTATTTTTAAGCCAACATGGCGCGGACAAACGCTCGCCCAATGAGCGCGCCCGCTTTCATGCAGCGCAAAGCCCTTTTAATTTGACGATTTTTGAGGCGCTGGTGCTGCTGCACACGCCGCCGCTTTATACCGATATTAACAAGCAGTTTGAACTTTTAAATCAGCTGCTTGAGCGCTCGCATGCTGCTTGTCAGCGCTTAATTATTGAGGAGCTGACTGCGCATCAATTAAGCTTACTGTACCGCCGCGAGCAGCTTCATCAGTTTAAAGCACCAAAATGCAATAGCGATAGCCCCCTTTTCCAAAAGCTGTTAAGCAATTTGCCCTTTGCGTTAACGGGCGCGCAATCAAGAGTTATTGGGGATATCAGCCGTGATTTGGCAACCTCCATTCCGATGCTCAGGCTGATTCAAGGCGATGTTGGCGCAGGAAAAACGTTGGTTGCCGCCGCCGCCGCTTGTTTTGCCTTAGATAGCGGTTGGCAAGTGGCGATTATGGCGCCAACAGAGATTTTAGCCGAGCAGCATTTATTAAATTTTAAGCAGTGGTTTGCGCCATTAGGCATTGGTGTCGGCTGGCTTGCCGGAAAGCAAACGACGCGCGAGCGAAAAGCCGCGCTTGCTGCCATCGTTGAAAACGACGTTCAAATTGTGGTCGGAACCCATGCGCTATTTCAAGAGCAGGTTCAGTTTGCCAAATTGGGAGTGGTCATTATTGACGAGCAGCACCGCTTTGGCGTTGAACAGCGAATGGCGCTTGCCAATAAAGGCGTTGCTGGAAGCACCCCGCATCAGCTGATTATGACCGCAACACCGATTCCGCGGACGCTTGCGATGAGCGTTTTTGGGGATATGGACACCTCGATCATTGATGAGCTGCCACCCGGTCGAACGCCCATTACCACGGTGATGGTGGATCGCAATCGCCGCGATGAGGTCATTGAGCGCATTGCGGTGAACTGTGCGGCAGGTCGGCAAGCGTACTGGGTTTGCCCGCTAGTTGAGGAGTCGACCGCTTTGGATGCTCAAGCGGCTGAGGCAACCTTCGCTGATTTAAAGGATCGCTTAAACATTAATATCGGTTTGGTTCATGGCAAAATGAAACCGGCAGAAAAACAAGCAGTCATGCAGGATTTTAAATCAGGAGCGCTTGATTTACTGGTAGCTACCACTGTGATTGAGGTTGGCGTTGACGTTCCTAATGCGTCTTTAATGGTCATTGAAAACGCTGAGCGCCTAGGGCTATCACAATTGCATCAGCTTCGCGGTCGTGTGGGTCGCGGCGCCGCAAAAAGCTTTTGCGTGCTGCTTTATCAGTCGCCTTTATCCGAGACCGGCATTGAGCGTTTAAACGTGCTTCGTGACAGCACTGACGGCTTTGTCATTGCCGAAAAAGACTTGGCACTTCGCGGCCCGGGTGAACTTTTGGGAAAACGGCAAACCGGAAATGTCGATTATTACTTAGCGGATTTGGCGCGCGATGAGTGCTTGATTGCCATTGCCCAAAAATTGGCGGTGCATTTAATCAAAGACAAATCGCGAAAAGCAGATGTGAGCCGCTTGATTGCGCGCTGGATGCCCAAAGCCCACCAATATACCAATGCTTAAAATATCCATGCGTAAAATATCCATGCGTAAAATATTAATGCATAAAGTTATCATCGCTAACCATCAACAACTAAAATATTGTAAAAATTGAAACACTGACAATGAGACCATTATGAGTAATGCCAATTTGCCTGAGGACAAACCCACTTTGCCTGAGGAGGAGGTGGCGCAATTGCCGCCAAAAAACGTTGAGTTGCCAAATACCGAGCCGCTTGAGGTTCCGCCGTACCGTCAACCCGCGCAGGCTAAGAAAAACTTTTCCAACAACTGGTTTTGGCTTGCTGCTGCCATGGTTGCGATGCTGGCAATCGGCATTTTTTTTGGCAAATACTTGGGTAAAAATGACGATAGTGCGCCCAAAGCAACCGATAATCCTAACCAATCCGCGCCTGCTAGTGAAGCGTTGACCACCAACACTGAAGCCACGACTGACGAGGCGGTGCTTTCGGTCGAAGCGATCAGCCCAAGTTTGGATAGTGTTGGCAGCACCTTAAGCGCGGATGGCACGATTGAACCCAAAGAAATCGCCAATGTGAGCGCCAAAGTCAGCGGCGTTGCCATTGAGCGCATTTTGGTGGAAGAAGGTCAAAGCGTCAAAGCTGGTCAAGTCTTGGCGATTTTTGATACCGATGCCATGAAGCAGCAAGTGCTGCAAGCTGAAGCGGATGTCTCCGAAGCCGAAGCCACCCTTGCCAATGCTAAAACCGATGCCGCTCGCGTGTTGCCGCTGCTTGAAATTGATGCGATCAGCCGCCAAGAAGCCGACCGCTATCGAACCCAGCAAGTCCAAGCGGAAGCGATGCTGCAATCCGCGCGAGCAAGGCTCAACGCTCAGCGCCTATCGGTGAATAACGCTCAAGTGGTCGCGCCGGTGTCCGGTGTCATCAGCGAAAAAATTGCGGAAGTTGGCATGGTTGCCGGTGGCGATCCGCTATTTACCATTATTAAAGATGGCAAACTTGAATGGCATGCCGATATTGACCCCAAACAAGTCGGCGAGGTCAAAGTTGGTACCGCGGTCAAAGTCAGCCTTCCCAACAACCAATCGGTTATGGGAGAAGTTCGTAAAATTGCGCCAACTGCCGATAACAACCGCAAAATCACCATTTTTGCAACGCTTGCTCAAAGTAATTCCGCCAGAGCTGGCATGTACCAAAAAGGCGAGTTTTTATTGGGAAATGATCAGCTGCAAACCGTACCAAACAGCGCGATTGTCAGCAATGATGGCTACGATTACGTCATGCTCATCACCGATATTAAAGAGATTGATGGCAAAAAATTAGGAAAAATCGTTCAAGAAAAAGTGACCGTTGGCGAGCATTTGGGCGATAAAGTCAGCCTAACCACCCCAATTGATGCCAAAAGCCAGCTCGTCAAGCAAGGTGGCAGCTTTTTAAATGATGGTGATATCGTCCGTTTGGTTGCGCCTGATGACCAAACGGCGCCAAAAAAGGTCACCTCATGATGAACTTTTCGGCGTATTCTATTAAAAATCCGCTCGTCGCGATTTTACTGTTTGTCTTATTAACCATGGGCGGGCTGTTTGGCTTTCATCAAATGAAAGTTCAGCAGTTCCCCGATATTGACTTGCCTGCCGTGGTGGTTACCGTCACTTTACCGGGCGCGGCGCCCTCTCAGCTTGAAAATGACGTTGCTAAAAAAATCGAAAATCGCTTAACCAGCATCACTGGCATCAAGCACATCACCAGCACCCTGCAAACGGGCGCGGCAACGATCGTGACCGAGTTTGTCCTTGATAAAGACATTCAAGAAGCGGTCGATGATGTTCGCTCTGCCGTTGGCGAAGTTCGTGGTGATTTGCCCGCCGCCGCCAACGACCCGATTATCACTAAAGTATCGACCTCAGGATTTCCAGTCGTCACTTATTCGGTGACCGGCGACAACATGAGCGTTGAGGACTTGTCATGGTTTGTCGATGACACCATCACCAAGCGCTTATCGGACATCAAAGGCGTCGGTGCGATCAGCCGAATCGGTGGTCTTGAGCGGCAAATTACTGTGGCGGCTGACCCGATTGCCTTAAGCGGTCTTGAATTTCCCATTTCGCAGTTGTCGCAGCAAATCAGCGGTATTCAGCAAGACAGCTCAGGCGGTGAAGCGGAAGTGGGCAACACCACCCAAACCATCCGCGTGTTAGGCGCGGTTGAGCGCGCCCGCGAGCTGAACGACTTGCAAATCGCCATTCCAACGGGCGGCACGCAAGCGCTTGGTCGAATGGCGCAAGTGACCGATGGCGCAGCTGACCCAAGCTCGGTGGCTAAATTGGACGGTCAAACGGTGGTTGCCTTTAACATCAGCCGATCGCGCGGCGCCAGTGAAGTTGAGGTTAATAAACTGGTCGATATTGAGCTTGCCAAGCTTGAGCGCGAAATGGGTAAAATTAAAATCGAAAAGGTTTATGACCGCGCAACGCCCGTCGCCGAAGACTACCAAGCCTCGCTACGAATGCTGATCGAAGGCGGTATTTTGGCGGTCGTCGTGGTATTTTTATTTTTGCGCAATATCCGAGCGACTATTGTTGCCGCGGTGGCGCTGCCATTGTCAGTCATCCCAACATTTTTGGGAATGTATCTGTTTGATTTTAGCTTAAATATCATCTCGCTGTTAGCGCTGTCGTTAGTCATTGGCGTGTTGGTTGATGATGCGATTGTCGAAGTTGAAAACATCATCCGCCATTTACGAATGGGAAAATCACCGTATGAAGCAGCAATGGAAGCGGCGGACGAAATTGGTCTGGCGGTAATTGCCACCACGTTTACTTTGATTGCGGTGTTTTTACCGACCGCCTTTATGAGCGGCATTGTTGGTCAGTTTTTCCGGCAGTTTGGTTGGACAGCGGCGATGGCGATTTTTGCCTCGCTGTTGGTGGCGCGACTGGTGACGCCCATGATGGCGGCGTATATTTTGCGACCCGAAAAGCCGCGAGCTGAAAAGCGCAGCCGCGTGATGGAGGCCTACCTAAAACTGGTGGCTTGGACACTGCGCTTTCGCTGGTTGACCATTGGCGTGACATTGCTGCTTTTTATTGCCTCATTAAGCTTGGTCAAACTGTTACCGACCGCCTTTATTCCGGACAATGATATTGACCAAACCCGCGTTGAAATTGAGCTGACGCCCGATGTTGAGCTTGCTGATACCGAACGGGTGACCCAATTAGCAGCGGCTAAAATTGCCAAGTTGCCTGCCGTTCGCCATATTTTTTCCTCTGTTGGCGAAGGTCAAGCGTCGATGGGGTCAGATTCAAGCGGCGGTAAATCTAAAAATATCGCAGGGCTGGATATCGTTCTTGCGCCAAGAGCTGAGCGCGCCTCTAAATCCGAAGTCGAGCAGCAAATCAGCGCCATTGTTGCGGACGTTCCAAGCGCGCGCTTTACCGTTGGCTTATCCAGTGGCGGCGAGTCGGGGTATAACTTTTCATTGACCAGCAGCAACCCGCGCGTTCTTGAGCAAACGGTTCAGCAGCTCATGGCGGAAATTCGTAAATTGCCGCAAGCAGGCGATGTAACCAGCGATCGCAGCTTACCGCGACCTGAGCTTGCTGTGACGCCTGACCGTCTTGCGATGGCAGATTTTGGCGTGACCACCCAAGATGTGGCGAACACCTTGCGAATTGCGACCGTGGGCGATTACGAGCAAAGCCTATCGAAGCTGAATCTTGACTCGCGGCAAATCCCAATTGTGGTTCGCCTACCGGATATCGCCAAGCAAAATATCAATCAGTTAGAAGCGCTTTATGTGCCAAGCGCTCGTCCGCAAGGTCAAGGCGTCCGCGTCGGTGATGTGGCTGAGTTAAGCTTTGGTACAGGACCTGCTCAAATCAAACGGCTAGACCGTGAGCGCGCCATTAGCATCACTGTTCAGCCGTCAGGCGGCGAGCTTGGTGACTTGGTGACAGCGGTAAAAGCGCTGCCAACCATGCAAAATCTGCCAGCAAGCATTAGTCTTATTGAACAAGGTCAAGCAGAAAACATGGCAGAGCTGTTTACCGGCTTTGTGGTTGCCATGTCAGTGGGGATTGTTTGTATTTTAGGCGTGCTGATTTTGCTCTTTGGGCGCTTACTTCAGCCGTTTACTATTTTGATGGCGCTGCCATTGTCCATTGGCGGCGCGTTTGCAGGGCTGGTATTGACGGGCAGCAGCTTATCGATGCCCTCGATGATTGGTTTTATTATGCTCATGGGAATCGCAACCAAAAACTCCATTTTGCTCGTTGATTATGCACTTATTGCTCAGCGCAGGGGTTTACCGCGCTTTGAGGCGATCATGGACTCTTGTAAAAAGCGCGCCCGACCTATCATCATGACCAGTATTGCGATGGGCGCGGGAATGATGCCACTGGTGCTTGGTTGGGGGGAAGCTGATCCGACGTTTCGCAGACCGATGGCAGCCGCCGTCCTTGGTGGATTGGTCACCTCAACACTACTGAGCTTGATTGTCATTCCGGTGATTTATACTTTAATGGATGACTTATCTAACTGGTTTGCCAAATGGCTGGTGCCGCATGGGAAGCATAAGACAGAAATTAAGCATTAAAAATTTGCCAATATAACAAAAAGCCCTTATACTAAAATAAGGGCTTTTTTATAAAAAATATAATTAAATCAATGACTTATATCATTCAACCGTAACCGATTTTGCGAGGTTCCGAGGCTGATCCACATCCGTACCGCGCATGACCGCAACGTGGTAGGACAGCAGCTGAACTGGAACGCTATAAACAATCGGCGCTAAAGTTTCGCAAACGTCAGGGACACTGACAACATGGGTACGCTCATCGGCGCTCATTTGGCTGCTTTCACTGGCAAACACAAACAGCTCACCGTGACGGGCGTGAACTTCTTGCATATTGGCTTTTAGTTTGTCAAACATGCTGTCTTTTGGCGCAAGAACCACAATCGGCATGTCTTTATCAACCAAGGCTAGCGGACCATGTTTCAGCTCTCCTGCTGCATAGCCTTCAGCGTGGATATAAGAGATTTCTTTAAGTTTGAGCGCGCCTTCTAAGGCGATTGGGAACTGCAAACCGCGACCTAAAAATAAGCAGCTTTTTTTATCTTCAAAGCGCGTGCTCATTTCTTGAATCGCGCCGTCTAAATGCAAGCTTGCATACAACTGCCCAGGTAGCTCTTGAATTTGAGCAAGTAGCATCGTTAAAATATCGGGATGAATGCGCTCTTGGGTGACGCCAATTTTAAGCACCAACAGCATGAGCGCTGCCAATTGCGTGGTAAATGCTTTGGTTGAGGCAACGCCAATTTCAGGACCTGCAAGCGTTGGCAAAAAGATATCCGTTTCACGAACTAACGAGGACGTTGCAACGTTACAAAGCGCCAAAGTTACCAAACCTTCAGGCGTTTGGCTTTGAATATCGCGAAGCGCAGATAAGGTGTCCGCCGTTTCACCCGATTGTGAAATGCAAATCACCAGCGAGTGATCAACGACTACCGGATTGCGGTAGCGAAACTCGCTTGCCACTTCCACCGAGCAAGGCAGTCGCGTTAGATTTTCAAACCAATATTTTGCCACAAGCCCCGCGTGGTAACTGGTGCCGCAAGCAATGACTTGGATATGGCGAACGCCTTTGAGCGCTACTTCATGACGCTGCAAAAAGTCCGCGCGAAGCTGCTCCGTGTTGCCATTATCGATTCCCATTTCAAGCGTTTTGGCGACGGCATCCGGCTGCTCGTAAATTTCTTTAAGCATATAATGTTTAAATTCGCCTTTGTCGGCGTTGTGCTGTTTGGCATCAATTTCATGGATTTTTCGGGTCACTTCTTGACCATCAGCAAAGACTTCAATGCCATGGCGGGTAAGCTTAGCGATATCACCTTCTTCTAAATACATAAAACGGTTGGTAACTGGAAGCAATGCCAACTGGTCGGAGGCGATAAAGTTCTCACCAATGCCAACGCCAATGACCAAGGGTGATCCCAAACGAACGGTAATCAGTTCCTCTGGGCAATCGACGTGAATAATCCCTAAGGCAAATGCGCCATGAAGCCTTGGAATCACCGCGCGAACGGCTTCTAGCAAATCAGGGTTTTGCTTATAAAGATCGTGGATTAAATGAGCGACCACTTCGGTATCGGTTTGCGAGGTGAACGTATAACCTTTGGCAATCAACTCGTCTTTAAGTTCGCTATAGTTTTCAACGATGCCATTGTGAACAACCGCGATTTTTCCTGAAACGTGCGGATGGGCGTTTTTTTGCGCAGGCTCGCCGTGGGTCGCCCAGCGCGTGTGCGCAATACCGATATGACCGTTAAAAAACTCAGGATTTTGATCTACCGCATCGACCAACGCTTGAACTTTTCCTACTTGGCGCTCACGGTGCAGCTCGCCATTTTGAATGACGCTGAGCCCCGCTGAGTCATAGCCGCGGTACTCTAAGCGCTTAAGACCTTCTAACAAAATATTGGCGATATTGCGCTCAGCAACTGCTCCGACGATTCCACACATGGCTTATCCTTAATAGCTTTCATTAAATAGGGGTAATCACTTTAATGCGTTTTTAGGCACTAAAGCTTAATCGCTAACCTAGCGTTTATAAACAATTAAGCAGCCCCACAATCATTGCCGCGCTGCTTAAATTAAAATAAGTTAATTGTTAAAAGTTATTTAAAATTCTGAACCTTTGGTAAATTCAAACCGCTCGCCTTCTACCGTTTTGATCCGTTCTAAGCCATTTTTCGGCGCAAGCAATTTTGCTGGGATATCATTGACTACGCCCTCATTGTTGCCATAGGTAAATACCACAATTTCAGCGCCGTTAGGGTAAGTAATAATATAGCGCTGATAAGTTTGGCTTAAATTATCAGGAAACATCCCAACGCCCCAATTGGCTTTACAAGTTCCTGAATATTTAAGCACGTTTTTAGCGTTAACATAGTTGCAATGAGCTTCATATTCAATGGTAGTTCCGGCAACGGCTTGCAAGCTTGACCCAAAAATGACCACAATCAATAAACGTTTTAATAAATCATTGATCATTGCCGTCTCCTTTTGGGTCAATTTGACCCAGCGCTATTTTTTTGTGGGTCGCTTCCAATTGTCTTTTTGAGTTTGACGAGCGCGGCCAAAGGCTAATGCCTTTTCATTCACATCATGCGTAATGGTTGATCCAGCAGCAACGGTTGCGCCTTTGCCAAGGGTCACAGGAGCAACTAAGCTTGAATTAGAGCCCACAAAAACATCATCTTCAATGGTCGTTTGCGATTTATTCACCCCATCATAATTGCAAGTGATGACGCCGGCGCCAATATTGACATTGTCACCAACGATCGCATCGCCAATATAGCTTAAGTGGTTGACTTTACTGCCTTCGCCGATGACTGATTTTTTCACTTCAACAAAGTTGCCGATTTTACTGCGGTCAGCAAGCTTTGACTTAGGTCGCAAATGCGCAAAAGGTCCCACATCGACGCCTGCGCCAACTTCTGCCTCATCAATCACGCAATACGGCTTGATATGGCAAGCATTACCGATGGTGGATTGTTTAATCACGCAGCCGGCTTCAATATAAACGTTGTCGCCAAGCTTGCAGTCGCCTTCAAAGACGACGCCAACATCCACAAAAACGTCCTGACCGGCGGTGACACTACCGCGAATATCAACGCGGGAAGGGTCTGCAAATTGAACGCCCGCAACTTGCAGGTCTTCAACCAATTTACCTTGCCAAGAGCGCTCAAGGGTGGCTAATTGCTGACGGTTATTGACGCCTTCAATTTCAAAAGCATGCTCAGGCTCAATGGTGGCAATCACAAGATTATCCGCGACCGCCAATTTAACGATATCAGTTAAATAGTATTCTTGTTGAGCATTGTCATTGTTAAGCTTTGGCAAGTATTTATGAAGGAGCGCATTGTCCACGCAATAAATGCCGCTGTTAATCTCGCAAATAGCGCGCTCGGCATCACTGGCATCTTTTTGCTCAACGATGGCGGTAACCAAACCTCGATCATCACGCTTAATCCGACCAAGACCAAACGGATTATCAACGGTTAAGGTGAGCATTGATAAGCCGTCTTTATTCGCAGCTTTTAGCGCCGCCAAGGTTTTTTGGCTAACGAGCGGCACATCGCCATATAAAATGAGGCTTTGACCATCTTTTGGCAAATGTGGGAGTGCCATTTTGACCGCATGACCCGTTCCTAATTGCTCGGACTGAGCCACCCAAGTGATTTGGTTATCCGTATAGTCGCGGCTGATTTGGCTTTGAACTTGATCGCCACCAAAACCAAACACCACAATGGTATCATTGACCGTCAACTGCTGACAGGTATCAAGAACGTGACCTAAAAGCGGCTTTCCAGCAAGTGTTTGTAATACTTTAGGTTTTGCCGATTGCATCCGCGTGCCTTTGCCCGCAGCAAGAATAATCACAGATAAAGATGAGGTCATAAAAGCCCTACAAATGTAACAAAATATCGGTGATTATAACGTAAATTCGATTTTAAACAAACGTTTTGCTGTCGCTGCTTTGTATCATTAAAACAACGCGATATTAAGAACTTTAGAGCGTTAAAAGCTATTACTTAGCAATATAGAAAATCACATTATAAATGATGACCCAAGTTGCCGCGGCCATAATTCCGGCAATAATGTCATCAAGCATAATGCCAAGACCACCCGCCACTTTTTTATCTGCCCAAGCAATCGGTGGCGGCTTTAAAATATCAAAAAAGCGGAATAAGATAAATGCGGCAATAAGCGCAATGAGAGAAAAAGGTTGTAAGATATTTTGCCAGTAACTTCCTAGCATCGCGTTTTGAAAAGTCAGTAAATACGACAGCGGAAGCAAGGTAATCCAAATTCCCGACCACTCATCCCAAACAATGTGCGGGTCATCGTGAACGCCCATCATTTTGGAGGCGCGACCACAAAACCAAACGCCGATAACGCAAGATAAAATCGTTAACATTAAAAACGGAACAAAGCCAAGCGTCATCAAGATCACACCGGCAATCAAACCGCCAACCGTTCCCCAAGTCCCCGGAGCGCGGCGCGGCAATCCGCTTCCAAGACCAAGCGCGAGCCAATAAACTACCGTATCCAAAGAGTTTGCATCTTTAGGAAGAGGCGGGCAATCATTGGCTTTTCGAATATCGGGTTTGGTTAGCTCATCGCTCATAGTGTTCCTTTAAATAAGGCTACCTTAGATAACCTTAAATTTAACTGTTAAAATGTTGATAGCCGGACAATGGTGGCAGTTTGTCAAAAGGTGCGGGATTTAAATCGGATAATCTTAAGCCTTTATAAAAAAGCTGCGGCTGGCTGGGCGCATTAAGATTTGCCGTTGTGTCATCTTGTTTGGCAATCACCTCGCCAATACAAGTCACTTTGGTATTGCCATCAGGTGGAGCAATATTCGCGGGCAAAGTAAATGCCAACTCATAATCATCACCGCCGGTCAATTGGCAACGTAAGCGCTCCGTAAGCTCAGCTTTAGCAAGCTCTGAACTGGTCGGCAATTTTTCCAAATTAATCACCATATCAACGCCGCTTTGCTGGCAAATATGGCTTAAATCTTGATAAAGCCCATCAGAAATATCAATCATTGCGCCTGTTGCCATTTTGCCCAAACTTTGACCTAGCGCAGCGCGCGGCGTTGGCATATCAAGGCGATGGCGTAAGCTTTTGCCAATCTCGCTATCAGGATTTTTCAGCGCAAAGCTTGCATCCCCAAGCGTTCCTGAAACGTAAACTTTATCACCAACTTTTGCGCCTGACCGATAAATGGGCGTGGCATCTTTGGTCAAAATTCCTTGAGCGCTCACGCTAATCACCAACTGCTCGCTGCGCGTGGTATCGCCGCCAATGAGCGCAATATCAAACGCATTGCAGGCATGAAAAATGCCTTGAGCAAACTCACTAAGCCAAGATTTTTTTGCTAAGCGCTCAGGCAGAGCAAGCGCTAATAGCAAGCTGTGCGGCGCCGCCCCCATTGCGGCAATATCAGAAACATTGACCGCGACTGACTTATAACCAATGGCAAAAGCTAAACGCTCAATGTCATTCCAATCGCCGCTAAAATGCCGACCTTGAACCAAAGTATCAATACAACTGACCAAGCGCGCACCAATAGGCAAGCTTGTTACTGCCGCATCATCACCGATGCCTTTTTGGATATCGCTTTGATTTGGCAAACCTTGCTTTTGGTTAAAAATCTGCTCAATGAGGTCAAATTCGGTCATGGCTTAGCTATTATTAGTGTCGTTGTTGGATTTGTCGTCATCGCGGCGTGGTCTATCAGAACGTGAATTATCAAAACGTGGCTTGTCCGATTTTGATTTGTCAAAGCGCGGCTTACCACTGTTTGATGGCGATTTTTTAAACGGTTTTTTATCGCGATTTGGCGCGTCTTTATCGCGGCGCTTATCGTCACGGTTCGCGCTGCCGCGCTTAGAATCATCACGATTAAACTTGCTGCCTTTTGGCTTATCGTTTCTGTTTCTGCCGTCTTTACCTTTACCGTCTTTGCTTTTATCGCCTCGGTTATCGCTTCTTGGTTGGTCTTTTTTAAAGTCGCGATTGCTACGATCGTCTTTGTTATCGCGAGCGCTTGCCAAATCACTTGTTAAATCTACGGTTTCATTATCAAGATTGGGTCTTTCGCGTTTGATGCCAGTTTTGTTGGCGCTGAGTCGCGGTTTGTCTGACGGCACGTCTTCACGCGGCTTGTTTTGTTCAGCAAGCAAGGTTTTTTTATTGATGATGGTGACGTTTTTGGCGTTGGGCAGCGCTTTGGCAGTTGAGGATTTTTGAGTGCGCGGATTGACATCGTTTTCAGCAGCCACTTCAACGGCACGAAGGCTTGCGGCAAGTTTATCAAGGACAGCATTGATGAGTTTATGAGCGTCAGTGGCGCCAAAATGGTTGTTGAGCTTCATGGCTTCATCAAGAACCACTTTATAAGGGATTTCAAGGCGCGATTGCAACTCATAAGCGCCAATCAACAAAATGGCGTGTTCAACGGCGTCAATTTGGGTCAAGTCACGGTCAAGCTGCTCGCGGATCAGGGTATCAAGCGCGTCGATTTGCTCAGGGATGTCGCGCATCATTTCGTGATAATAGCCCAAATGCACGGTATGCATGGCGTTATTAGCGCGCGTTCTTGCGGCGATATCATGCGGCGCATTGCTTTTCCAGTCGCGCAGACCTTCAACATCGAACCGATGGTCGGTCATGAGCCACTCATAAATGCCTTGCAAGGCAAAGCGGCGTGCCTTTCGCATGGCGGCGTGACCGGTTTTGTAGCTTGATTCGCTCATATCAAAGCTTTGGTCAGATTCACTTGCCGGAGTCATAGGGGCAGGTTGAGGGCGATTGAATTGGTCAGTCATAACTAAAAAATACCTAATGAGATTTGGTTTTTAAAAATCGAAAAATTAAAATCGCAAAATCAAAAGCTTATCGCCATGATAAAGCAAAATGTGCCGCAAGATGTTAAATAATGGTAAGGGGTTGCCAATTTTGGTAAATAAAACCAATTTGGCAAATCCTTGTCACAACGTCGCTAAAACGTGATGACTTTAAATTAAAAAAAGCAAAAAATAACAGGACAGATCTTTTAATAAAAGCCGTTATTTTAATAAAAAATGAAAAAATTTACCGCTAATTTTTTATAAAAGCGGTAAATTTATAAGCAATACAATAAAAAAGCCGATCTAAATAACAGGCAAGCTAGCAATTATTCGTCGTCAACGCCATTATCAAGCTGCGACAATACCGCAATCATTTCAAGGGCAACCATGGCGGCTTCTGCGCCTTTGTTTCCAGCTTTAGTTCCTGAGCGCTCAATGGCTTGCTCGATGCTGTCAGTGGTGAGCACGCCGTTGGTGACCGGAATGTTGTAGTCGGTTGCCACGCGCGATAAGCCTTTTGCCGACTCGCTTGCGACGAAATCAAAGTGCGGCGTGCTGCCACGGATGATTGCCCCAAGTGCCACGATCGCGTCAAAGCGGTCAGATTCCGCCGCTTGCTGAGCGACCAATGGCAACTCAAACGCGCCTGGAACGCGAATGACAGTGATGTTGCTTCCTGAAACGCCGTGACGAAGTAGGGCATCAATGGCGCCATCAACTAAAGATTCCACCACAAAGCCGTTAAAACGAGCAACGACGATGCCAACTCTAGCATCGGTGTTTTGGTGAAGCGCGCCATCAATATGGGTGACCGCCGAGCGCTCGTCTTGTAAATTGGTCATAACTTGTCCTTTTGCAATCAGATTTGGAAATTGGCAATTTTTAATGCTAATTAGGGTTTTTTGAATAAAACGAATAGGTTAGCGCTATCATAGCATTTTTTTTAAAATCGCATGGGAATTCCTTTGGCGGCCATAAATTCTTTGGCTTCTAAAATGGTGTGCTCGCCGAAGTGAAAAATGCTGGCAGCAAGAACGGCATCCGCGCCGCCCTCTAACACGCCGTCCGCCAAATGCTGCAAATTGCCAACGCCGCCTGAAGCAATTACCGGAACGCTCACGCGATTAGTAATCGCGCGCATCAATGCCAAATCGTAGCCTTGTCGCGTGCCGTCGCCGTCCATTGAGGTGACCAGCAGCTCGCCTGCGCCCAAATCCGCCATTTTTTGTGACCAGTCAACCGCATCAATTCCAGTGGGCTTTCTGCCGCCGTGGGTGAAAATCTCCCATTTTGGGGTCAACACGCCATCGACCATAACATCATCAACGCGTTTGGCGTCAATGGCAGCAACGATACATTGGTTGCCAAATTTTTGCGCCGCCTCGCCGACAAATTCAGGGGTAAACACGGCTGCCGAGTTAATCGCCACTTTATCCGCGCCCGCATTTAACAAATTGCGGATGTCTTCAATTTTGCGAACGCCGCCGCCAACGGTTAACGGTACAAATACTGTCTCAGCAATGCGCTCAACGGTATGATAAGTGGTATCGCGGCCGTGGTGGGTGGCGGTAATGTCCAAAAAGGTAATCTCGTCCGCGCCTTGCTCATTGTAGCGTCGGGCAATCTCAACAGGGTCGCCTGCGTCTTTGATATCGACAAATTGAACGCCTTTGACCACTCTGCCATTGTCCACATCAAGACAAGGAATAATTCGTTTTGCTAGCATAAAACCGCCTACTCAATCGCGCCACAATACCGCGCAAGAATTCAAAGAAAATCACCGTGAAATGCTATAATACGCGGAACTATTTTACAAAACAAACGCTAAGGTCGACTATGTGCCAACTGCTTGCCATGAATAGCAAAAATCCTGCCGACATCGGCTTTTCGTTCACCGGATTTCGCGCTCGCGGCGGTCTGACCGACAGCCACACCGACGGCTTTGGGATTGCCTATTTTGAGCCAAATGGGCTTCGGCTATATTGCGACGACCATTCGGCGGTGGAGTCGCCGCTTGCCGAGCTTGTCAGCCAAACCAAAACCCGAGCTTGTAATGTCATCGCCCATATCCGAAAGTCTGACGATGATTTACTTTGTAACGCTCACCCCTTTACCCGCGAGATTTGGGGCGAGGCTTGGGTGTTTTCGCACAATGGTAAAATGACGATTCAAGAGGCGTTAAATGGCGATCCTGTTCCTAATGACCATCATCAAAACGCAGCTTGCCATCATCGCCCGATTGGTGATACTGATTCTGAATTTGCCTTTTGTTATTTGCTCAATCAGCTTAAAGCCCGCTTTGATAGCAAGCCGGACGAGCAAACGCTGTTTAACTTTTTAAAAGATCAGTGCCGCTTTTTGGCGCAATTTGGCATTTTTAATTGCTTGCTTTCTAATGGCGATTGGCTGCTTAGCTACGCCAACACTTTGCTGTTTTATGTCACGCGGCAAGCACCGTTTAGCAAAGCGACCTTGATTGATGTGGATTCGCAAATAGATTTTGCAATAATGAATGACACTGATGATGTCATGACCATTATCGCAACAACGCCATTAACTCAGGATGAATCTTGGCAGCAATTGGCAGTCAATGAGTGCGTCATCTTTAAAAATGGCGATATCGTTTATCAAGATGTGCCAAATTTTCCTGAATATCTATCTATTGAAGAGGGGCTAGAAATTGCCCAAAATGCTTAAATTTTAGGAAAGCCAATTTTAACATTTGCTAATCTAGCAGTTAACGGTCACTATTATTCAACCGTAACCCTAGCTAAAACCTTTAAAAACGCTGGTTTTTACGTTTAATTTTTTTCAATATTTATTTTTTAATGTTTATTTTTAATGTTACCGCCAAAAGTGAGAAGCCATGTCCGTCTATACCCAGCTAACCGATGACCAGTTTTCAGAATTTTGCGCCCAATTTGGCGTTGATTTTGCCCGTGCCATTCCCATCACCCAAGGCATTAAAAATTCCAACTGGTTTATTGAAACTGCTAATAATAAAGAAAACAACACCGACGGCAATCCCGACTTTGTGTTTACCTTATTTGAAGAGCGCCCGCCAAGCGACATCGAAAAAATGGCAGTTATTTTAAATCAATTGTCCGGAAAATTGCCCGTTGCTGCCCCAAAAGCGTTGATTAATAGCAAAAAAAATGACGTTAATAATGCTAACAATGATAAAAGTGACGGCAGCCAATTTGTCATCCATTACGATAATAAAGCCATCACTTTAGTGCCATGCTTGGCAGGCGAGCACCCTAATCAGACCACCGAAACAATGTGCTTTGACATGGGAGCGGCTTTGGCGGTGCTTCATGAAACCTTGCAAAGTCTTGAGCCAATGGCAGATTTTGGTGTGGCGCTGTATCCTTGGGACAGCGTTCGTGACCGCGAAATGCAGTTTATGCCAAGTGACGAAGCCAAACTTATGGGCGATATTTGGCGCGCTTATGATGCCTTGCCGCTAAGTGAGTTGCCAAAAGGACTTTGTCATCTCGACATGTTTGCTGACAACACGCTTTGGGATTTAACGGACAACAGCGCCACCTTGACCGGACTGCTTGATTTTACTGAGGTCAGCGTTGAGCATTACGTCATGGACATTGCCATCACCATCAACGACTTTTGCACCACTTGGGGCTTTGCCGAAACGGGCGAATCGGTAGATTTTGACCGCAAAAAAATGACCGCGTTTTTACAAGGTTATGAGTCCAAACGCATCCTTGATGACCATGAAAAAAGCGCGCTGCCCGTGATGCTTGCCAAAGCGGCGGTAATCTTTTGGCTACTTCGCTTAAACGTCATTCACTACAACCGAACCGAAGGGCGAACTGGCGACAATATCATGGTGAAAAATCCTGATTTGATGAAGCGCTTGGCGGCGTATCATTGGTCGCATGTGGAAAAAGCCAATTAATCATTAAAAATTAGCGGCTAAAAATAAGCCAACAACGAAAAGGACATTCAAATGACTAATAAGGTCGATAACTGGCAAAAGCTTGCGCGCTACGACACCAACATTCAAGGCGAATTGCACGCCAATTTATTAAAAAATAATGGCATTGAAGTGTCCTTGCAAGCATTAAGCGCGCTGCCGGGGCTAAATTCTGGCATCGTGCTTTGGGTTCAACAGGACGATTTGGCAAAAGCTCAGCGCATTTTAAATGACATTGCCGTTGAAACTGATATCGATAGTGATGCTAATATGGAAGGCGGCAACGATGGGTTAGGCGCGATTGATGAGCGCAGCAATGGGAAATAGGGACAATCAAAGCGGTAGCGAAACTATGTGTCAACTGTTAGGAATGAACTGTAACACCCCAACCGATATTGGCTTTAGCTTTTCAGGGTTTCGGCAGCGCGGTGGCAATACCGACCGCCACGAGGACGGCTTTGGCATTGCCTTTTTTGAAAAAAGTAGTTGTGATAACCAAAACGGCGGCAATTCAGCAACTGGACTTCGCGTGTTTCACGATAACCGACCCAGCCATTTATCCCCAGTGGCGGACTTAGTCAATCATTATCCGATTAAAGCGATGAACGTGATTGCCCATATCCGCAAGGCAACCCAAGGTCAAAACTGCTTGGCAAATACCCATCCGTTTGTGCGCGAAGTTTGGGGCGAGCAGTGGGTGTTTGCCCATAACGGTCAGATGAACAAAGCCTTTGTTGAGCGTTGCCGAAGGCTTCAAGACAATGGCAACGCCGTTCACTGTCAGCCGGTTGGCACGACCGATTCGGAAGTGGCGTTTTGCTACCTTATTAACCGGCTGAAAAGCACCTTTAAATCGCGACCCGACGACAAGGTATTGTTTAACTTTTTGACCACGCAATGCCGCTATTTATCCGCCAATGGCTTATTTAACTGCTTGCTGTCCAATGGCACTTGGCAATTGGCTTATGCCGGAAGTTTGCTGTTTTATTTAACAAGGCAAGCGCCGTTTGGTGAGGCAAAATTGTCCGATGAGGACTTGTCGATTAACTTTAGCGATGTGACCACCGACAACGACCGCGTGACCATTTTGGTGACTGTGCCGTTGACCCAAAACGAGAAATGGCAACAGCTTGCGGTCAATGAGTGCTTAATTTTTCAAGATGGCGCGGTCATTCATCAAGACAGCCCAAGCCTTCGTAAGTTTTTGACCATTGATGAGGGCATTGCCATTGCAAGGGCGGTTGGGGCGAGTGTTTAGGGTAAAAACCGACCACAACACCGTTTAAATTTCTCCTTTGATCCGCAACTACAAGGCTGTTTTTGGCTAATGTTAAAGTCAACTGTGGGGTCTAAAAAATACCACCGCGCATTTTGGTTGTTGTTTTTAACCAAAACAAAGCTTGATAGCTCATGATGCGCTTGCAAGCCGTTGCTATCGTTAAAATAAGCGTTAAATTCAACTTGAGCGTGGCGTTTGCCGATGGGTTTATGGTCAATAATTTCAAGCCCTGACCACTTGGTATCTTTTGCCCAAGCTGCAATCGCGTTTTTATCAAGGAGCGACTGCTGAGCAGGCAAGGTCGTGTTGACAATATAATCGGAATTGACCATCACAAACGCGCTATAGCGGCTGCGCATCAGCTGTTCGGCGCTTTTCGGCAAGCTGCCTTCGTGAAATGGCTGGCAGCAGTCACTATATGCCAAATTTACGATTGGCGTTGGCAAGTCAATATTTGGGGTTAATCGACAGGGGCAGCGCATTAAATAACCTCCGAGCCTTGCAAAAAGTCTTCAATAATATCAGGCAGCACACCAACTTTCAGCTGTGACCACGGTTTAGGATTGGCAACCGTCTGCCAAAACGGCGAAAACGGCGGCGCGGCAAACAGCAATAAAATAAGAAGCGCGTAAATGATGCCGTAGCGCCAGTTGTCTTTGTGCTGATAAAACTTCATTGCTGTTCCCGCCGAGCGCTTGAGCGTCATTCCGGACAAATTGACGCTGTACATCTCATCAAGGGTTAAATGGACAAGCGCGCCCAAAAACAAAAACAAACCATAAAACCAGCTGATGACCACGTCATTTTTAAAGCCGTAATAGCTAAGGCAGGTCAAAAGCAGCCCCAAAATTGCCATATATGGTACGGAGTGAATCACGCCGCGATGAACGGTCACTTTTTTAAACCATTTCAGCACCAAATAGCGCATCACCCCATAGCCGATAAACCAAAGCACGATCAGTGACACCAAGCTTAGCTGACTGCGCCAATGCATCACAAGGGCAAAAGCAACGATAAGCGAGGCGATATTAAAGCCAAATTTCACCGGCGTTGAGTGGTCGGAGTCCAAGTCGGGCAGCAGTCCGCCGACTGTTCCAAGCGCGGTACAGATTAAAAATCCTGAATCATTGACCAATCCTGCTTTATAAACTGTGAGGCTAAGCACCGCGCTGACCGCAAACGCACCAGTTAAATGGGTATTAAAATTTGCCATAACGTCCAAACTATGAAATTAACTAAATCAGGCAAATCAAGCGTTTATCCACTGCTGATCATCCCGATAAAAGGTGCGCTATGATACCATGATGCCCATTTTTCGGTAAAAGGCGTTTTGATAATGACCTCAAAAACTTTAGAAATTGCAGTAAATCCTAACCAAGCAGATTTTGCAAACATTGACTGGCAAGCGCCGTGGCTTTGGCATCTCAACCATCGTGAGATGTTAGAAAGCGGCGTTAAGACAATCATTAGCGATAATTTAAAAAATCCCTCTGCCCAGCCGCCAAATTTTGACAGCACTGAAATTGCCGAGATACTCAATCAAGCGTTAGCAACAATAAACGCTGAAAAAAGCAGCGCGGCAACTACTTTCCCCATCAACGGTTTAATAGCAAAATCGCTAAAATTCGTCTCGCAAAATGCGCTGACCGATGGCGAGGGCTACGAAGCCTTTATCGGCAAATCAGGGCAAATCCCCACCCGCGATAATTTGCATGATTTGTTTAACGGCAGCATTTGGCTCACCTTTCCTAAAACCAAAGCAAGGCTAAATTTTCACCATATGCAGCAAATCCGTCAGATTGGCGAGGCGCAAGGTCGCGGCAGGGTTCGCGATACCATCACCGTTTTTGATGAAAATGGTGCGATTTTGGTGACGGCAAATCCCAATATTGGTAAGGCGCTTAAAGCTTTTAATTGGCAAGACTGTTTGGTGAACCCGCGAGCTGATTGGGACAATCCGATTACGCCAAAGTTAGATGCCAAAGCTTGCGTTTATATTTTTGGTCATGCGCTTCTTGAGCAGCTGATTGCCCCGCGAAAGCCGCTTTGCGCTCATAGTTTGATTATTCACGTTGACTCAAGTTTTTTTACTAAATCGATGCGTGAAAAAATGGCTGATTTAGATGATATTTTAGCCATTGCCGTTGATGAATTGTTATCAAAGGATAACGTCACGCCCAAGCAGTTATCACCGCTACCGATTTTGGGCGTTCCAAATTTTTGGAAAGAAAACGAGGATAAAGAGTTTTATAACGACCGCTTTGTATTTCGCAGCGGTCGCCGTAAATAAACACAATTTATAAGAGAGTAAAATAATAATGGTTCTTAGTAAGCGCTTGTTTTGGTTACCATTGTGCCACGATTTGCTTCTTAGTTGGCGTTAACAAAGGTTCGGCGATTTGTTATGGTAAAGGGATGAATGACGCCGATTGGGGTCATTTTAAGCCACTTTGATAACGATAAAAATCCAAAACCAAAATAAAAGGACGCCACCATGAGCGATATTTTTAAGGTCAAATCCAAGCTGAGCGCGGCAGGGAAAGACTATTCTTATTTTAGCTTGACCAAGCTTGCTGAGCGCTTTGATAACATCAATAGCTTGCCATACTGTATGAAAATTGTTCTTGAAAATCTGCTTCGCCACGAAGATGGCGGTCAGTCGGTCGGTCAAAAGCACATCGAAGCCGTTGCCAAATGGGACTGCGGCGCCGAGCCCTCCCAAGAGATTGCCTTTATGCCGGCGCGAGTGGTGCTTCAAGATTTCACCGGCGTGCCCTCGGTTGTTGATTTAGCAGCGATGCGTGATGCTGTGGTCAAGCTTGGCGGAAAGGCTGAGCAAATTAACCCATTTATCCCAAGTGAGCTGGTCGTTGACCATTCGGTTCAGGTGGACGTTTATGGTCGTGAGGATGCGCTTGATTTAAATAAAAAGATTGAATTTGAGCGCAACAATGAGCGTTATGAGTTTTTGCATTGGGGCAAACAAGCATTTAAAAACTTTGTAGTCGTACCCCCTGCCACCGGAATTGTGCATCAAGTCAACCTTGAATATTTAGCGCGCGTGGTCATGGAAGCTGAAACTGATTTCGGCGATGGCAAGGAATTAACGGCATATCCGGATACCGTTTTTGGCACGGACAGCCATACGACGATGATTAATGGCATTGGCGTGTTAGGCTGGGGCGTAGGCGGCATTGAAGCTGAAGCGGCAATGCTCGGTCAGCCGTCCTCGATGCTCATTCCACAAGTGGTTGGCTTTGAGCTGACGGGCAAATTAAGCGAAGGCGTCACCGCTACCGACTTGGTGCTTCGTGTCGTTGAAATGCTGCGAGCTCATGGCGTCGTGGGCAAATTTGTGGAATTTTTTGGCGAAGGTCTTGCGCAAATGCCGCTTGCTGATCGCGCCACCATTGCCAATATGTCGCCTGAATACGGTGCCACTTGCGGGATTTTCCCGATTGATGAGGTGGCGATTAACTATCTGCGACTGTCCGGTCGTGATGAAGCGCATATCGAATTGGTCGAAGCTTACGCCCGAGCTCAAGGGCTTTGGCATGATAAGGATAGCAAAAAGGCATGTTATTCAAGCACCTTGCATTTAGATTTGGCAACGGTTGTACCGTCGCTGGCAGGACCTAAATTGCCGCATCAGCGCATTGCGTTAGCTGACATGCACCAAAGCTTTGGTGATATGCTGCATACCATGAAAAAAGACCGTAAAGCGGAGGTTAAAGGCAAAGTTCGCTTTGATCAAGAAGGCGGCAAGCAAGAACAAGCTAAAGAGCTTGCAGCTCACCCAAAAACTGAAGTTGCCACCGAAGTTCCTGCCAATAAAGAAGCGCCAAAAAGCGTGTTTTCAACCGTAACGATCAACGATAAAGAACATAAGCTTTGCGACGGCTCAGTAGTCATTGCTGCGATTACTTCGTGTACCAACACCTCAAACCCTGCCGTGATGATTGGCGCAGGACTGGTTGCTAAAAACGCGGCGGCAAAAGGACTGAAAGCCAAACCTTGGGTCAAAACCTCCTTAGCGCCCGGCTCTAAAGTGGTCACCGACTATCTTCATAAAACCAACCTGATGGATGAGCTTGAAAAAGTGGGCTTTTACCTCGTTGGTTATGGCTGTACCACCTGTATTGGCAACTCAGGACCCCTGCCAGATGTCATCGAGCAAGGTATCAAAGACAACGATTTGGTCGTGTCCTCCGTACTGTCAGGCAACCGAAACTTTGAAGGTCGAATTCATCCTTCGGTAAAAACCAACTATTTAGCCTCACCACCGCTTGTAGTTGCTTATGCCTTAGCTGGAACGGTTGATATTGACTTAACCCATCAGCCGCTTGGCACAGACTTGGAAGGCAACGACGTTTATTTAAAAGACATCTGGCCAACCTCAAGCCAAATTGATGAGCTGATTGCTAATAATATTGATGCCGACATGTTCCATAAAAACTATGGCAAAGTCTTTGAAGGTAGCGAAGAGTGGAACGCCATTCATTCCTCATCAAGTCAGCTTTATCCTTGGAATGAAGCGTCAACCTATATCAAAAACCCGCCATTTTTTGATGACATGGCAATGGAACCGGAAGGTATTAGCGATATCAAAGACGCTCGGGTTTTAGGCATCTTTGGTGACAACATTACCACCGACCATATCTCTCCTGCTGGCAGCATTGCCCCTGATTCTCCTGCTGGAAAATATTTGCAAGATCGCGGTGTCATGCCTGCTGACTTTAACAGCTACGGCTCGCGTCGCGGTAATGATGCCGTGATGACGCGCGGCACTTTTGCCAATATTCGCATTAAAAACCTCATGATGCACGGCGAGGAAGGCGGCTATACCTATTACTTTAAAGGTGATAACGCTACTCTTAGTGACGGCGAAAAAATGTTCATTTACGACGCCGCTATGAAATATAAAGCAGATAAACGACCGCTTATCGTCATCGGTGGTGAGGAATATGGTACCGGATCAAGTCGCGATTGGGCAGCAAAAGGCACCAACTTACTTGGCGTAAAAGCCGTTCTTGCCGCGTCGTTTGAGCGAATCCACCGCTCAAACCTCATTGGCATGGGCGTGCTGCCACTGACTTTTATGGAAGGTGAGAGCGCCCAGTCGCATCAGCTTGATGGCTCAGAAGTCATCAGCATCTCAGGGCTTGATGACCCAAACAGCCACACCGCAACGGTCACTGCCACCCGAGCCGATGGCAGCACGACTCACTTTGACGTTCATATCATGCTACAAACGCCAAAAGAGCGCGAGTACGTTTGCCACGGTGGCGTCCTGCATTACGTCCTTCGGCAATTGGCTTGTGAAAATAAACAAGCCTCTTAACGTTTATCACAAGAATGAAAAAACCTGACTAAATGGTCAGGTTTTTTATGGATTTATGCCAGCCAAAAAAAAGACCCAAATCACAGTTGAGTCTTTTTTATTATTTTTTAAAATTTGCTTACTTAGTATTATGACCCCAAGTTACAATGGGTTTTGCTAAGCGATAATTGGCAGCGGCTTTTTTCGCGCCAGCAATGCTCGCAATAAAGGTTAAAATGGTGCTAATTAACCAAAACAGACCCGTAAATAGCGCCGCTTTTCGAGCCGCTTTTTCAGCTTGTTGCAATTTTTCTTCGGCAGTTTGTTTGGCATCGTTAACGTACTGCTCAGTTTTTACTTGATACTCTTTAAACGATTTGACAATTTCTTGACGCGTTTGGATTGCTTCAGATTGGCTTAAGCCTTGTTGTTGCAAACGCGCGATAAATTCAGGACCTTCAAGCGTTTTTTCGACACTGGTCATGCGCTGTTTGGCATAATCATCGATATGGCGCCACGTATCAAGGTCGGTAAAGTCCATGTTAGCCACTTGAGCCTTGGTATTGTCAAAAATGTCCTGCAACACATTGCTGACCGCCGCAACTTGACGCTGATCTAAATTGTCCGTATTTTTAGCAACGATCGCTTGAACGTCTTCTTTGCTAATATTTCCTGAAACTTTTTGGTAAACTTCTTCTGCTTTTTGTTGAACCGAACCATTTTGCGCCGCCGCTCCAGCGCCTGCCGCGCCAATAGTTGCAGCTCCTGCTGCAGTTTGGGCAACGGTGCTTACTGTGCCACCAACGGCATTTCCCGCGCTTGCCAAAATTCCAGTGGCGCTACTTAAGGTAAAAAATGTGGTCAATAAAACAATACAAGCTGCGGTGAGCATTCCGGTTAACGTCGCATCTTTTTGATCGATATCAGTACCATCTCCAAAAAGCGCTTCTGGCGCCGAATATTTAATCGCAAAATAGCCTGCGACAAACGCGCTGACAATCGCTGTAACGGCAGCATAAATGCCAGCGGCAATGCTGGTACCTTTTAAATCAAATGGCAAAAATGAGCTGAGTACCAACGCCAAAGCAATCATTGCCATGACAACCATCAGCCCCATAATCAATCCGGCGATCACGCCGCGCCAAGAAGGGCGCCTTTGTGGTGAATAAGTCGTTAACATAATCATTCCTTATTATAATCTATTGTAGTTTTGTTCTAAAACAAGAAGCGCTTTAATCAAATTAAGCTAGGTTAATAATCAGTAAGATAAAATCTTTGATGACAGTTAATATTAAAAAATAATTTAACAAGTCTTTAATAACCCTTAGCGTAAAGCACTTTGCAACAAATGAGTAAGTGACTTCGGTAGGAAAACCATAGCATTGTGTATATCACTGTAATGATGTGTCACAAAGCAACAATCATGTAAAAGAAGTTTGGAAAATTATCAGAAAAGATAACTAATCTTTTGAAATTACAAGAAAAATAGCAGAAAACAAAAAGATGGGCATAAAAAAAGCCCAATCATAAAGATTGGGCTTTTTATAGCAAATCACTTCAGTCTTATATTTTGCTGAGTTGACGCCGAAATAGTGGCGTCCCCACGGGGATTCGAACCCCGGTTACCGCCGTGAAAGGGCGATGTCCTAGGCCTCTAGACGATGGGGACGCAAAGAGTGATATATCACTATATCCATCAATATCAGTTGCTTTTTCAAGCTTGCCTAGGTGCTGATATTGAATCTTAGCAAGAAAGTTAATCAATTAACTAGCTTGGTGGAGCTAAACGGAGTCGAACCGTTGACCCCTTGCATGCCATGCAAGTGCTCTACCAACTGAGCTATAGCCCCTCGCTAAGAGTGATGCGTATTTTAGGGAATGCTTGTGGGGTTGTCAACACTTTATTTTAAAAAAAGTTTAAAAAAACAGCGCCGATTGAATAAAAAACTATCCTTATGACCTCGGCGCTGATATAAGACTTTGATTTTAATAAACTTATTCAGCTAAAAAATCTGGAAGTTCCGCCGCTTGTTTTTCTAATTTTTTAAGTTTTTTCTTGCCAAGACCGCCTAAAACTTCAATAGCATGGCGCAATCGGTTCAACGTCATGTCCGCGCCAATGATCGCCATGGAATTCATGACCGGAGTCGAGGCAGTACTTCCGGCAATCGCCACAAAAAATGGCGCCATAAAATCGCGAAGTTTGATATCAAGCGCGCCGGATAAGCCTTTCATGATGGCAAAAATGTTGTCTTCTGTCCAAGCAGGCAGGATTTCAAGCTGCCAAAGCGCCAATTGTAAAATCTCGATGATCTGCTCAGGGCTTAACGATTTATGGGCAAAATCGTCAGCGGTGATATTGGGTAGATTTTGAAAATAGAACCCGCCCCAATTGACCGCATCCGACAACAGCTCAATTCGCGGTTGGATCGCGGCGGCAATAGCGGTCAATTTGTCGCTGTCATTTGCCCAAGCTAAGATTTTATCTTTTAATTCGCTTGGGGTTAATGCTCGCAGCCATTCAGCATTAAGCCAATTTAATTTTTCAATATCAAAAATAGGACCGCCAAGCGAGACGCGCTGAATGTTAAAGCTTGCAATCATCTCATCTAAGGTAAATTTTTCGGCGTCATTGGGTAGGGAATAGCCCATGCGTCCTAGATAGTTTAACAACGCTTCAGGCATCACGCCGGCATCACGGTAATAGGTAATGGAGGTGGGGTTTTTACGTTTGGACAATTTTGATTTGTCGGGATTTCGAAGCAGCGGCATGTGGCAAAGGGTTGGCATCTCCCAACCAAAATAGTCATAAAGTAGCTGATGCTTGGGCGCGGAGTTGAGCCATTCTTCGCCGCGAATAACGTGGCTAATTTGCATCAAATGGTCATCAACGACGTTGGCTAAATGGTAGGTCGGCAGACCATCGGCTTTAAGCAGCACTTGCATGTCCACTTGTGACCACGGAATCTCAACCACGCCGCGAAGCATGTCGTCAACGCGGCAGACGCCTTCGGTCGGAACGCGCATCCGGATAACAAACGGCTTGCCTTCAGCGACCATTTTGTCAGATTCTTCGCGGCTCAAATTGGCATATCTGCCATCATAGCGCGGCGTTTCGCCGTTTGCCATTTGCGCCGCTCGCATGGCGTCAAGCTCATCGGTGGTACAAAAGCAGCGAAACGCATGACCGGCATCAAGCAATTGCTCCGCATGTTGTTTATAAATGTCCGCGCGCTCGCTTTGGCGATAGGGCGCATGAGCACCGCCAACGTCAGGACCTTCGCTCCAATCAAGCCCCACCCAGCGCAGGGCGTCCAAAATCATTTGCTCAGATTGGGCGGTTGAGCGGGTTTGGTCAGTGTCCTCAATGCGCAAAATAAACTCGCCGCCATGAGCTTTGGCAAAGGCTAGATTAAATAAGGCAATATAAGCGGTTCCTACATGTGGAAATCCGGTAGGGGAGGGCGCAATTCGTGTACGAACAGGGCGAGAGCTTGCGATGGTTTGGGTCATAAAATTCTCATCATTGAAAAGGGGAAAATCAGGTCGAAAAATGCGCTAAAATAGCCTTATTATAACAAAGTTGCGGATTATTTTCGTGAAAAGCTCAGTTGCTGCTTGACTCGCGGTGTAGGCTTGCGATAATAACGCCTAAAAAAACCTAACTCATTTATTTTCTTCTAATTATTGAGCCAATTTTCGCTCAAAAGTGAAGAAAATTTGGCAAATGTTCCTCCAAAGGTTGTGCCCGAAATGCAAAAAGACGCAAGTTTGACCACGTTGCCAATCAGCAAGACGATTGCAGAATCCAAGATCAACCCTGAGCAAGCTTTGACAGCCGATGACTTTTCTCATGATGCCGTGCTGTTAACTGAAACCGTAGCGGCGGTTTTGGGCGTCAAAAAACTGGCGCAAGAGAACGTGGCAAAGCCCGAAGCAAAACAGCACGAAGGTATTTTTGTGGATGGCACGTTTGGTCGCGGTGGTCACAGCCGATTGTTGTTGTCGCAATTAAGCGCGAACTCAACGCTGATCGTTTTTGATAAAGACCCCACGGCAATTCGCGTTGCCAAGGATTTAGCGGCAACAGATCACCGAGTCCAAGTGGTTCATGACAGTTTTGCTACGCTCACTCAAAGCTTGGCGGCGCTTGATATTGATCGCGTTGATGGGATCATGGCGGATCTTGGCGTGTCCTCGCCGCAGCTTGATGATGGCAGCCGCGGCTTTAGCTTTATGCGAGATGGATTGGTTGATATGAGAATGGACACCAGCCGTGGTCAGTCGGTGGGTGAATGGCTGCAATCGGTGGATGAAACCACGCTTGCTGATGTGCTTTATGAATTTGGTGAGGAGCGCCACAGCAGACGGATTGCGCGCGCGATTAAGCAAATGGAAAGCTATGATTCCACGTTGAAATTAGCAGAAGTGATTAAACAAGCGCACCCCAACTGGCAAAAAGGCAAGCATCCGGCGACCCAAAGCTTTCAAGCCATGCGCATTTTTATCAATAACGAATTGGGTGATGTGGATGATTTTTTGGCGCAAAGCATTGAGGTATTAAAGTCAGGCGCTAATCTTGCGGTGATCAGCTTTCACTCTTTAGAGGATCGCCGAATTAAGCAGTTTTTTGCCCGCCACAGCAAAGGTCAATATCCTGAAGATGAGTTTTTGCCGATGCCACCCAAGCGACCGCGCTATTTTACGAAGCCCAAACGCGTGGCGGCAAGCAGCGCTGAGATTGCTAACAATCCGCGATCAAGAAGTGCTTGGCTACGATTTGCGACGCGAACTGAGGTACTATTAGCAAAAGATTGCGAATAATTGATGAATTTTTGCAAAAACTATGTATCAATGCGCCACTGACTGTTAAAATTCTGTAATTATCGTCTGTTATTCTGCTTAAAATTTATCATTAAAATTTGTACAGAAACGAAAGCGGTCATTCAACGTCAATTGCGGGTAAATTTGCAAATTGACCCAAACATTTTATCAGCAAAAGACCCTGAGATCAGGTTGTCTTATCGGCTGATATTGGTATTTATGGTAATTATATTCAAGCGTGTTAATTTTTGAGAGCATCATGGCAGGATCAAACAAACCAAAAGCCACGTTCGCCAACAACAGCATTCATAACAGCATCGATGGCTTGGTGGGATTTCATTTTAATGCCGTGGGACTTTATGTGGCAGTGCTGTTGGCGATGGCGGTTCTCATCGTTTGGAGTGGCATTCGCACCGCAGAGCAGGTTCAGCAGTATCATCAGGATTATAAAACATTGCAAGATATGAAAAAACAAGAGCGCCTTTTGCAAGTTGAGCACCAGCGCTTATTGATCGAGCAGCAAACCTTTAGTGCCACCCCGCAGATCGCCAGCCGAGCGGTAACCGAGCTTGGAATGTTCTCCCCAACGCTTGATGACAAGCTCATCATTCAGCCTGCCGCACCAAAATCAAGCCAATCAGGAGGAGCGGGACAATGAGCAAATCCCCAATCACTCCTGATGACAGCAAAACCAAAAAGCAAGCAAGCGCCGGTCTTAAAAAGTCAGGGATCAAAGCCACGCCAAAAAGCTCTAAAAAATCGATCATTAATGGCACGATTAAAGGCGCTGCGCCATCAAATGTAGCTCGCAAAAAGCAGATCAGCCAAGGCACCAAATCGGTCACCTCAGGAAACAAATCGCGAAGCAATAAAACCAATCAGCGCTCAAGTAAGATTGCAGGGCGGATCAAAAAGCACGACAAGCGCGAGCTTCAAGGCGCTTATACCAGCGTTAAAAACCGTGATCGCAACAAACAAGTCTTTAGTAAGCCCTCGGGCGCCTCCAAACGCGGCAGCATCGACAGCGATAAAAACCGCTTTTTTACCATTTGGATTTTAGCGGCGCTATTATTGGTAGGATTGACGGGTCGCGCGTATTATTTGCAAGTTGCCAATGCTCAATTTTACCAAGATAAAGGCAATCAGCTGATCACCAGCGTTCGCTCGCAGCCCTCTTATCGCGGCATGATTACCGATCGCAATGAGTTGCCGCTTGCGGTAAGCGCGCCGCTTGCGACCGTATCGTTTAGCCCGCATGATTATGCTCGCGAATATTACGAATTAAAGCGCATCATTGCTGCCAATCCGGACAAGCCAAAAATGCAAGAGCGCATGCAAAAGCGCTTGGATAAAATGGATTTGAACCGCTTAGCGGCGGTTGCGGGTATTCCAGTTGCCAATTTGCAAAAAGCCGTTGCCATTGACCCAAACGTCGATGTCACCAACGAGGAGGCGGTAAAAGCTGCCTTGCCTTCAGGGGCAGGATCGCATTATTTACCGCTTCTTAGCAAAGTCACCCCTGAGATCGCCCAAAGTGTCAGCGACCTTGATTTTGTGGGCGTCAATGAAAAACACTTCTTTCAGCGCTATTATCCGCAGCCGCAGCCAAACGCTCAGCTTTTAGGATTTATGGGTCAAAACGCCAACGATCCAGAAGGCGGCTATGAAGGTCGCGCCGGAATTGAGCGTCAATTTGAGTCAAAGCTTGCCGGCGAAGCAGGAAAAGTTTTGGTCTTAAAAGATGCCAAACAAAACAGCTTAAAAGAGCTTAAGCAAATCAAAGCAGAAGTTCCGGGGCAAAATGTTGCATTGACCATCGACTCGCGATTGCAGTATTTGCTTTATAAAGAGCTTGAAAAAGCAGGTCGCTTGCAGCAAGCGCGCTGGTCAACGGGGATGGTGGTTGATGTTCAAACCGGCGAGGTGCTGGCGCTTTCCACCTGGCCGTCATTTAACTCCAACAATTTAAATGAGATGACCGGTGAAAACCAGCGCAACCGAGCGCTGCTTGATGTGTTTGAACCAGGGTCGGTGATGAAACCTTTCACCGTTGCTGCCGCTTTAGATTCTGGAAAATATACGGCGCGCTCCTTGATTGACACCAATCCTGGATCAATTCGCGTTCCAGGCTACACCATCCGCGATCATAACAATTTAGGCATTATTAATCTTGCCACTTTGCTGCAAAAATCAAGTAACGTCGCCTCCACCAAAATTGCGCTATCGCTACCGCCTGATGGCATCACCAACATGCAAAAGCAGTTTGGCTTTGGTGCCAAAACGCCGCTAAATTTCCCAGGAGAAGGTAGCGGTCTTGTCGCCACGCCAAAAGAAAAAGAAATCGCGCGCCGAGCGACCGTCAGTTACGGTTATGGTCTGCAAGTTACCTTAGCGCAAATCGCGCAAGCTTATGCCGCGCTTGGGGCAGGCGGCGTCATTCATCCGCTTAGCATCGTAAAAGATGACAAGCCAACGCCAAGTCGGCGCATTATGGCGCATGACCAAGCTATGGCGATCGTTCAAATGCTCGAGTCGGTCACGGTTCCGGGTGGAACGGCAACGGCGGCGGCAATCGATGGCTACCGCGTGGCAGGCAAAACCGGAACCTCGCGCCGGATCAACCCTGAGGGCGGCTATTATACCGATCAGTACCGAAACGTCTTTGCCGGCATCGTCCCTGCGTCAAACCCAAGGCTCGTTGGCGTGATTTTGGTGGAAGACCCGCGCGGTCAGCTTTACGCTGGTTTGACCTCAGCGCCCGTGTTTCATAACGTGATGAAAGAGGCGCTGCGACTTTATAACGTGCCGCTTGACAAGCCCCTTGCCATTAAAGCGCCAAGCAAATCATAACTAGGTTTTGCCAATCGATGAGGATGTTTTCATGTTGCCTGCTTCTCAACACTCCATTACGGTGACTTTGTCGCAGTTGTTATCAACAGTGCCCAATTTAACGGCTGAACCTTTAACCGATATCTTGGCAAATGATCCTGAAACTTGGGCAAAAATAAAAGACATTTCGTTTGCAAGTTTTGTTTTGGATAGCCGAAATCTTGCGCCAAATGATGTTTTTGTGCTGTTAAAAAGTCACTCCAATAACAAGACTAAAAGCGCGGATTATTTACGCCAAGCAGCAACGACGGCGGCAATGATCCTAACTGAAATTGACCCAAAAACGCTGTTGGCAAAGGATGAGTTGGAATCACTGAGCTTATCTTGCCCGGTTATTTTTGTGCCCCATATTCGCCAAATTTTGGGAAGCCTGATTCAATTAAACTTGCAAGCAAACTTGCCGCAAGTGCTGCCAACTGTGGTGGCAGTGACCGGAACCAATGGCAAAACGACGATCAGTCAGCTGGTCGCTCAGCTTAGTGAGCTTGCTGGTAAAAGCAGCGCGGTGATGGGAACGGCGGGAAATGGCAGGCTCAATCACTTGGTTCAGGCAAGCCATACCACAGGGGATGCCAGTCTTGTTCAGCAGTTTTTATATCAACTGGGACAAGAGGGTGCGGCTGTGTTGGCGCTTGAAGCCAGCTCGCACGGTTTGGATCAACTGCGATTGCAAGGCGTTCCGATCAGCACTGCCATTTTTACCAATTTAAGCCGCGATCATTTAGATTACCATGCTTCAATGGAGGAGTACGCGGCAGCAAAAGCGCGCCTTTTTGACAAAACGTATTTTCCGACATTAACCCATGCCATCATCAATCTTGATGATGACTTTGCCGCATTAATGATCCAAACTGCGCAAAAAAGCGATCTTGAGGTTTGGACTTATAGCTTAAATCCTACCGCAAAAGCCACGTTTGTTGCCACCAATATTGCCCCAAGTTTGGATGGCGTCACCATTGAGATTCAAAGTCCGTTTGGCAAGTCTCAAGTCACAAGTCCGCTATTAGGGCGCTTTAATGTTGCCAATTTAATCGCAGCAATGGCAGCGGTAGCAACTTTGGGAGTTGATTTTAATGAGCTTCAAGCGCTCGTTCCCAAACTTCATAGCGCGATGGGTCGGATGCAGCGCGTGCTGTCAAATGAGGGCTGCTTTATCGTTGATTATGCCCATACGCCCGATGCGCTCACCCAAGTGCTTACCAGCTTAAAGGCGCATTGCAGCGGTACACTTTGGGCGGTATTTGGCTGCGGCGGCGACCGTGATCGCGGCAAGCGACCTTTAATGGCACAGGCAGGACTTGCCGCGGCTGATCGTGTGGTGTTGACTTCGGACAACCCAAGATCGGAAGACCCTAAGCAAATTTTAGCAGACATGCAAGCTGGATTAACCTCGGCGCAATTGGCAAACGTAAAAATTGAGCCAAACCGAAAAGCGGCGATTGATTGGGTCGTCAGTCAAGCTTGTGCCGATGATATCGTGGTCATCGCTGGAAAAGGTCATGAAATGTATCAAGAAATTAAAGGCGTTCGTTATGATTTTGATGACAGCCAAGTGTTGGCTGATGCGCTTACGATTCATCAAAACCGCGCTTTTTCAGCATCGCCAAATTAAAAAATTTATCGAGTAAATAGGTCAGTGACCAAGGGATGTATTATGACAGCGCAAACCCAGCCTCAACACTTAGCCGCGCCTAAGCTGTTTGATTGGAATTCACAGCGATTATTGCAAGCGACGTCAGCGCTTTTGGGACAGTGGCATGAGCCAAATCTTGCTGCCATTGATCATATAAATAGCCCATTTATTATCACGGACACCCGAAAATTAAAATCCGGCGACCTCTTTTTGGCGATCAAAGGCGATCATTTTGATGGTCACGATTATTTGCAAACGGCGGCAGATTTGGGCGCGGTAGCAGCAATTGTCAGCACGCCAACTCAAGCGGATATCCCGCAATTGGTCGTGAGCGATACGCGGTTGGCGCTTGGGCAGTTGGCGGCGTTTCGGCGGCGCGCTCATCCTGATTTGACCGTGATTGCGCTGACCGGATCAAGTGGCAAAACGACTTGCAAAGAGATGCTTGGTAGTATTTTTGAGCGCCTATCCCCAACGCTCATTACCCGCGGCAATCTAAACAATGACTTGGGCGCGCCCATGATGCTGCTTGAATTGTCCGATCATCAGCGCTTTGCCGTGATCGAGCTTGGTGCCAATCATGTTGGCGAGATTGCATATTCTGCAGCGATCGTTGATCCTGACGTGGCTTGCGTGTTAAATATTGGCAGCGCGCATTTGGGCGAATTTGGCAGCCGCGATGCCATTTGCCGCGCCAAATCTGAGATTTTTCAAACGCCGAATCACGATAAAGTCGGCATCGTTCCTGATCATGATGAATTTGCCGCCGCTTTACGACAAACGGCGCAGCAGTATTGCCGCCAAGTGATTGGCTTTGGAAAAACGCAGGTGACAGCCAGCCAAGTTCAGCTCAATGCTGAGGGCAGTGAATTCATCTTAACGATCAATGAGCAATCCATGCCAGTCAAATTGCCATTATCAGGCGCTCATAATGTAGAAAATGCGCTTGCTGCGGCTGCTTGCGCCCATGCCGTTGGCATTGACATTCAAGATATCATCAGCGGTCTTGAGCGCGCCCAACCAGCAAAAGGTCGTTTGGTCAGCAAAGCCTTTGGTCAGCATCAATTGATTGATGACACTTATAATGCCAATCCGCATTCCGTTCGCGCTGCCGCTCACGTGCTAGCCGCGCAATCAGGTCATAAAATTATGGTATTAGGCGACATTGCTGAGCTTGGAGACGCCGCCGCCGAGGAGCATTTTGAGGTCGGCAAAGCGGTTGCTCAATGTGGAGTGGATCACTTTTTTGCTGTAGGTGAATTTGCAAGCGACAGCGTTAAAGGCGCGCAATCGGCAGGATTAATCAGTTCGGCGGCATTTTTAACCAAAGCTGAGCTTTTAGACGATCTTAAGCACTATTTGCAAGACCAAGCCTCAACGCCTGATGGCAAGCCTTGTACCATTTTATTTAAAGGGTCGCGAACCATGCAAATGGAAACCCTGATCGATGCGCTAGTTGAGGAGTAGACGGTGTTATTTTGGTTGTTTAGCTGGCTTGGTCAGTATTATTTGCCGTTTTCCGCGGTGTCCTCATTAACCTTGCGAGCGCTGCTTTCTGTGATCACTGCGCTTGGCTTTAGCATGGTTTTTGGCAAGCAAGTCATCAATCGCTTGCGAGCTCTCAAATACGGTCAGGCTATCCGCAACGACGGTCCACAGTCGCATTTGGCAAAAACTGGAACGCCGACCATGGGCGGGGTGCTGATTTTAAGCGCTATTGGTGTCTCAACTTTACTTTGGGCGCGGCTGACCAACCCTTATGTTTGGATTTTGCTGGTGGTCATGGTTATTTTTGGCGCCGTCGGCTGGGCGGATGACTGGCTTAAAATCAAATATAAAGACCCCAAAGGCTTAATTGCCCGCAAAAAATACTTTTGGCTGTCCATGGGGGCGCTGTTTGTTGGCATCTCTTTGTATTATATTGCCATTCAGCAGCCAAATCCCATCACCACGCGCGAGATGCAAGACTTATTGATCCCGATTTTTAAAGATTGGATGATTGCGTTTTCTGCCGTGCCGTTTGGTATTGGGTTTATCATTTTCACCTATTTTGTGATTAATGGCGCATCAAACGCAGTGAACTTAACCGACGGCTTGGACGGCTTGGCAATTTTGCCCGTCGTTTTGGTTGCCGCAGGGCTTGGCGCGATGGCGTATGTGTCAGGCGATGTTCGCTTTGCCGATTATTTACACGTGCCTTATATTGCTTACAATTCAGAAGTCATCATCGTTTGTGGGGCAATGATTGGGGCAGGGCTTGGCTTTTTATGGTTTAACGCCCATCCGGCGCAAGTATTTATGGGCGATGTCGGCGCGCTGGCTTTAGGGGCGATGCTTGGCACGATCGCGGTGATGACCCGCCAAGAAATCGCCTTTGCCATCATGGGCGGGCTGTTCGTTGCCGAAGCGCTGTCTGTTATGCTTCAAGTCGGCTCATACAAACTTCGTAAAAAACGTGTGTTTCGAATGGCACCCTTGCATCACCATTTTGAAGAAATTGGCTGGAAAGAAACGCAAGTGGTGGCAAGGTTTTGGATTATTGCCATTGTTCTTGTCGTGCTTGGACTCATGACCTTAAAGCTGCGCTAAAAAAACGAGCAAAAAAAAAGCCATTTGAATCAAAATGGCTTTTTTTTTGGTAAACGGTTAAGATTGCGCTATATTTTTAGCTGCTATTGAGGCGATTTTGAGCTTATTTTTATGCCCAATTTGTGGGTCAACCTTGACGCCGGATGCCAGAACGTGGCGCTGTGAGGGCAGCCAAACCGCCGCGAAAACTGTGCATACCTTTGATGTGGCAAAGCAAGGTTACGTCAATCTGTTACCCGTCAATCAAAAAAAGTCCAAAGCCCCAGGCGACAGTGAAGCCTCGATCCAAGCTCGGCAACGGTTTTTATCGGCAGGATTTTACGCGCCGCTAAAACAAGCCCTTGTTAAGATTGTCACTGAATTAACCAAAAATAAGGGCAATATTAATTGGCTGGATATCGGCTGCGGTGAGGGCTACTACAGCCAAGCCTTAGCAAGTTTAAACCTGAATCAGTTGATTGCTGCTGATATCAGTAAACCTGCGCTGCTTGAACTGGCTAAAAAAAGCAAAGCAGCAGGTCAGCTTTGGTATCAGCAAAAAGAAGATAAAAAAACAGCCATTTTTCCTATGGTCGCAAGCGCTGCAAATTTGCCTATTGAGACTAACAGCTTATTTGGCATCAGTAGTATTTTTAGCCCCATTTTACCCAAGCATTTTTTTGAAGTTTTAGAATCGGGCGGCTATTTGCTGATTGCAAAACCTGATCAAGGTCATTTAGCAAGCGTTCGCCAAGCCTTATTTGATGACGTTCGTGAGCACGACTCGGACAAGTTTTTGCAAGAGTTAGCGCCGTATTTTGAGCTGATTGATCGCGTTGAGGTCGAAACGACGCTCAATTTGTCTCAAAACGAGCTTGCCGATTTATTGACCATGACTCCTTACAGCTACCGCGCTAAGCTTGCAAATCGTGAAGCACTTCTCAATTCAGCTTTGAAGTCGAGCTTTAAAACGCAGGCGCGATTTGTGATTTTTGTTCTTCAAAAACGCGCCTAACCCCTAAAACTACCGTTATAAAATAGGTCCCATGGTTGCAATGACGTTGTTCCAAATTCGGTGCGGCAGCGACCAGTTTTTGACCTCATCAAAAGTGATCTCATCTGAGTCGGCGATATAATCTGCTTGGCGCTCGATGATTTCACGGGTAAGTTTTTGATCGTAAATTAAAATATTGTTTTCATAGTTTAAATCAAAGCTGCGTAAATCAAGGTTGGTTGAGCCAATAAGGCTGATTTGACCATCAATGGTCAAGGTTTTGGCGTGAAGCAGCCCCGGATTGTATTCAAAAATCTTCACCCCTGCATCAAGCAGCTGCCAATAATGGCTGCGACTGGTGGCAGCAACGACAAATGAGTCATTATTTTTTGGAAAAATCATCGTGACCTTAACGCCGCGCTGAGCGGTGGCACATAAAATGCTAACCAGCGAATAATCTGGAACAAAATACGGCGTTGAAATGATCAATGTCTCTTGAGCCTGACTGATCAGCGCCCCTAAAAACTGCGGCGAGGTATCCCGCTTTTGGGTGGGACCGTCGGCAAAGACTTGCGTGACAAAGCCGTCTTGGGTCTTGGTCGTGTCATAATAAAAGCTGTCAAGCGGCGTGTCAGAATTATAGGTGAGCCAATCGCTTGCAAACAGCAGTTGATTTTGCGCGACAATGGGACCTTCAACCCGAAGCATAATGTCAATCCATGGCGCATATCTGGGCTTTTCGCGAAACTCAGGATCCGCGCAGTTGCGACTGCCGCAATAGGCAATGCGACCATCAATCACCGTAATTTTGCGGTGATTGCGCAAATCAATCCGGCTAAACAAAATCACTTTGATAAAGTTTTTAAAAGGCAGAGCAACGCTGACCTGAACGCCGGCATCTTTCATGTCTTGCCAAAGCTTTGAATGAATGAACTTTCGCGATCCTAAGCCATCGACCATCGCTCGACAAGTGACGCCACGTTTTGCCGCCCGAATGAGCGCCTCTGCCGTAGCCGTTCCCATATCATCTTCAAGCCAAATATAATACAGCACATGAATGTGATCCGTTGCCGCATCAAAGTCGGCAATCATGTGTCGGCGCGTATCATTGGCATCTTTCATAAGCGTTGCCGAATTTCCCAAAACTGGAAAATAACCGGTGACAGCAGCGGAATAAGCAAATGCGGCTTGGTATTCCGGTGGAATAGTTTGCTCTAGCACTTGCCGGTCGCCTAAAACTTCAGGGTGCTGACTGTGAAGCGTGTCGATGATTTGCTGATATTTTTTAGTAAATTCGGGACCTAAATGAACCTCGCCAAACAGCCAATAAATTACCACCCCAAGATAGGGCAGCAAAAACAGCACCACAAGCCACGACAGTCTTGCCGGAGAGGTCAAATCATCGCGGGCTAAAATGCGCAGCGCAATGATCATAAGCAGTAAAAAATGAATAAATAAAACAATATTAATAAATAAAGAGTAGTCCATGTCCTGCAAAATAATCCGTTAAATAGCGGGATTATATCTCAGGCGGCGTAAATTCTTGCTAGCTTTTGAGGGGATAATTGTAGAGATTGGTTTAACAATAGCTTTGGCAAGGCTAATAAATGGCTAATTGATAACTGGATAAAACGGCTTTCCCCAATCCATCTTGTCGTGATGGCTCATCATGAGTTGTAAAACCAGCGGCAACAGACTGGCTAAAATTGCGCCGCTGTCTTTGATTTGGGCGCGGTTGACTTGGCTGCCGTGGGTGGCGCCGCCGTGAATAAGCTGATTGCGAAGGGTATAAAGGCGGTCAAAAACGATGGCTAAAATGTTGTCGGTGTCTTTTTGGCGCAGGGCCCTGTGTGCCTTTATTTTTGCCTCTCGAAAGTCATTCTCCCAAGCATTTTGGCTTAAATGACCGTTATGGTAGTCCCAAAATGGCTGAAAGGTGTAAGGGTTATCAAGGAGCAGGCGAATGCTTCCTGAATAGGTTTCCCAAACCAGCTTATAAATGGCTTGGTCGCTATCTAATTTGCAAATCAATTGTAGAAATCTTCGAAACTCGCTGCGCTCAGAGCCACTAACCACAAGCCCCACCTCACGAGCGTAAGCGGCATTGAACGCAATCCAAAGGGTGATAAAGCGGATGTCGTCATCGCTGACGCTTTCGGCTTTGGCAAGCCAACTTAATGAGCGATGCATCCGCAGCCGAAATAGGTCGGTGAAGCTGGGTTTTTGAGTGTGGTAGTAGGAGTTAATTTGAGCGGCGGTCATAGTGGATAGTCCCGCAATCGAGCCATAGCACTATTTAATACATCCGTTCCCTCTGTATCAACTATTAGATTCTGAATTAAAGCGTTATTTTGTCTTAAATTTTGAATTGATTTTAAATTAACTCTTACCTTTTCTAAAGCTCTTCTTGTATCTTGATAGCCTGCTTCTATTAATTTATTCACGGTTTCAATAGAGAAGTCGAACATAGCCTTAGTATCACCTATTTCTATACTTGGGCGAATTTCTATAATAGTAGTATCGGGAAAGTCATGACGATGCCATAATGAACCATCCGATAAATGAGTCACAATAATGTGACGACAACCCGCCTGTATCAATGGTGTTATTGGTGTATTGCCTTGTGATTTAAGATAACCTCCTTGACCGCCATCAGTAAAACGTTGATTTTGCGAATCGCTAAAAGCTTTAAATAATAATGGAATAGCAGATGAAGCTAGGAGTACTTCTTTTTGTTCATCTATCGGTAGATTTTGAATATGTCTAAATTCTGAAGGAGCATTGTCGATTCCTGCTATCTCAACTTTAATGACGTCGCGAATGGCTAAAATCATATCTTTAATAGCTTTGCCGTTATGACTTTGCTTAAAAATTGAAACATACAGAGGTATAGACTGCTGTAAATGCTCAATGTTTAAATATTCCTCTAGCATCATTTTTAGTGCATCGTCTTTGAGGACATTTTCTATATCTGAATATCTAAAGCCTGATAGCAATAAGCTTAGCCACCCAATTGGGTTACTCAATCTTAAGCCTGCTGATAGAAGCAAAGAGAAATAGATAATATAATTCAATTTGCTCCCAGCAAGTTTACTAAATCTGAACTTTGGTGCTAAAACATCGCTGTCGAAGCTTATAGGCTTTAAGTAAGGTAGTTTTTGCCAAAGTTTTTCTAATCTTTTACCACCTTCTAAAAAGCTTGGAGCGGAAGCTAATACTGCTCCATTTAATGCTCCAATACTCGCTCCTGAAATCATATGAATATCTAAATCCATTTCGTTAAGCGCTTTGACTACTCCGACATGATAAGCACCTTTCGCACCGCCGCCTGATAAAACTAATCCAACTTTATTAGTATTAATGTCATTTTTATTCATAACGATACCTTCTGTAATCTGTCGCGCTCTGTACGATTATCAATTTCGGCAATCATGCGACCGGTAACACGGCTGATATCAATCATGTTTAAAGTCAATCCTTTATAACTAGCTTGTTTTGTGGAGGGTAACTGGTTATATTGAGTCGCCATGAAAGTCATTGGAAAGTATTCATAATTGTCTATACTCCAATCGCCTTGATAGGATAATGCCTCTTGCAAAGCATAGGTTTCTTCTTTAGTGTTAGGCAATTCAAGCCATTGGTTGATATGTAAGTCTGTTTTGGCTCCAATGTTTAAATTTTGTTTAAACGTCGCAATAAGCTCATTTTCAAGCGTTGATAACAGCTCGCGTTTCGTGTCTTGATTATGATAGGTTCTTAAATGCAATCCAAAATCCCCCCAATATAAAGTATCAAGAACAACATAGCATTGAGAGAGTAAGGGCAGTTTAGAGAATTTTTCAGCTTTTAACTTAGAAAGTACGAATTTCATTTGAATATCAGCGTTATGATAACTTTCAATTTTATCTAAGCGTCCCTCAATACTGTAAAGCGTACTTTCAATCTGTTGTCGAAAATCTAAGACATAATGAGTAAGTTCAGCAGCTTGTAACTGAGTTGATTTTAGCTTTTGGTAAATATCTACTAAAGCATGAGTATGTCCTTGTTGCGATAGCATTACTTCTTGGAAGTAATTTTGGCAGGCTTCTAAGCCAGCAATCATATGGTCATTAATATTGGCTTGTGATTGCTGACTCCTACCTGAAATCAGTGATAAATTTCTCCTTAAAAAGCTGTTTGGCATCATGGCTTTATGATTTAACTCTTTAGCCGTATCTAGCCCATTCACAAAATCTACAATCATTTTGTCGGTTAAATAAGAAATATTTTCCGAAATGGATTGTTTATATAGGTTCAGATTTATCAAAGCTTTTACCTTTAATAATTTTTACTTAATAGTTAAAAAGTATGGCTAGAGTTTATCTAGCCATACCTTGTCTTATGCTGCCAAACTATCTTTTTTAGAGTTAATTTTTTCTACACCAAATTTGCTCGCTAAGCTTTCCCAGTTTTCTTCAGTTTCATCACTTACTTTTTGTAACTGCTTAATTTTGTTCTTATACTCTTTTTTTGCTTCTAACTCTGGAATTTTCTCTTGCGAAATAGCATTATTCATTTCAGCAACGATATTTTCGATAGTAGTATTAAAATCTTCAATGCTTTCTAAGTTTTGCTGTAGTAAATCATCAAGGGCTTTTGATATTTGTGTCTTAAGAGGAGCAACAACATCCTGAACTAAAAGATTGTTGATATTTTTAACAACATCTTTTTTTCTAATAGTATATGAGGTTTCTTCAATCTCGTAAGTTCCCCAATCTTTTTTAAATAGACCGCCAAACAATCTTTTTGTTTTACCAATAACACCACTTTGGTGAACAGTCCTTCTTCTCTTAGAAAACTGTTCACCTAAAGACATTTTTTTTCTAACATTATTTTCATTCCTTAAGATTCTTTTGGTTACACTTTCAATCTTAATCTCTTTGATTCCTTCTTTATTAAACTCATCCTGAATGTTTACTAAAGTATCATTGCATTGACTATAAAGTTTTCCAGTAACCTTTTTAGTATCTTCTATACTTCGGTCTAGAATTTCACTATATTGTGAATTAATTCCTTGGATAATAATATCTATACTTTCTTGAACCGCTTCTTGGAATTGATCAAAGTCAGTTTTATTAGAAAAAATTAGTGTTTCTTTATTAGACTTAGCATTAGATTTAGCTCTACTAAGCTTTTCGTCTGAAGATTTGACTAAATCTTTTAAGTCTGTTAAAAGAAGTTTAAGAAATGGGCTTCTATTTCTTTTAGAAGAGGTTTCTAGAGAGTCTTGATGATTATCAAAAATTTCGTCCAAAGTCTTTTTAATGTTTTCATGAATTTCTCTTTTTTTTTCTTTCTTTTCTAATTCTTCAAAAGTGTTTTTTTTAGCGTCATCAAAGGAACTCCTTATTTGTGCTGACATACTTTGTAATGTGCCAATTTGATTACGAAGATTCTCGATAGTCTTATCTAATGCCGCAATTTCGTCAGCATTCATTTTTTCACGATTGGCAAAATGACCGCGAATATTAAAAAAGTTATGAAGTTTTTCGAAGACTTCACTTGACCCTGATAGGGCAGATTGCAGCGCAATGTAAGGCGCATTTTTTTGCATGTTCAAAATGACTTCTGAAAGTGGGCTGCTAATACTACTTCTTTCCAACATTTTTTCAGCCGATTTATGAAGTTTTTTCATGCTTGCTTCTTCATAGTCTTCTTCGGCATCCTCGCCATAAGCTCTTGATGCAAAATCAGCCACCCAAGACCCAGCTTTATAGTCTGGCTTATTCTCGTCATTAGATAATGATGAAAACATGCGATTTGCAAGATAAGCTCTTTGAGATGAAACTGGATAGATGTGTTTAAATTCAATTTTATCTTTGAGTAGGTTATTGAAAATATGATTTTTAGTAGCTTCAGCATCATCTGAGTTAGCCGACTTTTGGTCAAATTTATTTACAAGCGCAAATAGCCGTGATTTTTGAATGGACGGAATATCCTCCAGTTCATTTTTTATACTGTCTTCAGCTTCAGAATTAAGTTGAGAGTAGTCAAGTACAAGCATAACCGCAGAGCTGCGTTGAAGTTGCTCACGTAATAAGTCTAATAGTTCTTTATGACCTGCTTCGTTAGGCCCTGCCGTATCAAGCAGCATGAATCGACCTTTGGTCTCAAAACTTTCTTCTAGTTTAAAAGCAACTTCAATAATTGGTAGGGCATCAATATTTTTGTAACTGTCATAAGGGAACTTGAGGACAGCCTTTTCTGCAATTTCATTTAAGATAGCAGTTAGTCGCACTAAGTCATTAAGCAGTTGGAGGAAATCAAAAATATGAGTTTCACCCTCATATTGATTTTTAAAATTTTTTCCGTCTTGAATAAAGTTTATAAGATGACTAATTTCAGAAGTAGGCTTTTCAATTTCATAAGACTTTAAAGCTTCATTTACGCTAGATAAAAAGTCATTTATCGGTTTGGCATTAAAGGTGATTTTGGGTTTAACTTGATTTTTATTATGGCAAATTAACGTTGGTAGTGAGGTCATGGGTCTATTACGATTTGGTAGAATTTCTCGCCCAACGATGGCGTTAATAGTAGTAGATTTTCCCGCTTTCATCGTTCCTACCACTGCTAATACTACATCAAAACTTTGTAATTTATGAATTTCACCTTTTAAAATTTCTTTAAATTCATTGCATTTTTCGATATTTAAAATACCTTTTGATTCTTTGTTGTTTTGAGTGCTATTTTCATTGTGCAAAATGTCACTCTCGATATTAGACAGCATATCAATTTGGGTTTCTAAAATTTTAATAGCATCGTTTTTATATTCCAATAGATGCTCTGCTGTCATTTCAGGGGCTCTGTTAGTCATAACTTTATCCTTAATAAAATTGATTAATGCAAAATTACAGAAATTTTCCTAAATACTCTCTCAAACGACTTTCCATCTCCCCCTGAACCTCCGCCGGACTGATAATCCTGACATGCGGAATCCAGTATTGAACAATCGGAATCACCTCGCGCGGGTGCACATTTCTACACGCCAGCAGCAAATCGCCGCTATCAAGCTTGCGAACCAGCTCTTGATTGGGAAGCAAATCGCGGCGCTCAAAATATCCAGCGACTTTGCTTTCAACTTGGATGACAATTTCGCTGATATGATTGTCAAAAAACAAACTGTCCGTTTCTACAATGCTGTCTTTAACTGCCAAATCGCAGTCAAAACGCTCATCGGTGACGGTCAATTGGCTAATTCGGGTAAAGCAAAACGCCCGCGTCTGCTCATGTTGGCGACCAACCACATACCAGATGCCATTTTTATTGAGCAGATGATACGGCTCAAGGCGATAGCGCTTGGCTTGGGTGTTTTGGGCACTGTCGGTAACTTTTCGGTAGCTAAATTCAATGATTTGGCATTGCTGAATGGCGGTGGTGATGGCAGTAAAGTCGTCTTTATGCTGCTGAATGTTTTCATAAGTAAAGCCTTTGACCACTACGCTTTGATTAAGCTTGTCATGAAAAAATTGCCGGTCTATTTTTGGCAGCAAATCTTGAACGCTGGCAAAGCGCGCAAAGCGTTTGATTTCAGTTAAGTTTAAATAACCCACCTTATTGCTATTGAGGCGATAAAATCTTGCGCCCCACTCTTCAAAGTCCAAATGGGCAAGGCGCTCTTTAAAATCACGTCTCAGCGTTCGCATGGAAACGCCATAATCCACAGCCAACTGCTCTAAATCTAAACGTTCGCCATTGTTGAGCCGGACGATAATATCAGTCAGTCTTATGGCAAGTCGTTCGTGGTTCTTTTGGCTCATGGGAGTTCTCTATACGTTTGCTTACCTTTAGTTGCAAATCGTTTCTAAATTGATACACAAACATAATTATGCACTTTTTTTTATAATTATCAATCTTATTAATAAAATAATTTCTAATCTTTAACTGATGACAGGGGGGGAATTGATTTTATAAGTTCTTATCGCTTTTGAACTTAAGCTTAGTAAACGAGCCGTTTATTTTGCCAGTGCCGGTAGTCTTTTTCATAAAAAATTACGGGCGCAATTCGGCGCTGGCCAGTAAGTTTTGAGAGACTTTGCCGCTGCTTAATGATGGCGCGACCCTTAAAACGTAAGAACTTAATAAGCCCTGTTGGGTCTTCAATAATGGCGCTGCCGTTGATGTCAAGCTGATAGCCTGAGTCGTAAATCAGCCAAATCGGTGTTTGAACATCAAAGCAAAGTTGATGATGGCGGACAGCTGATTTTTCTAAAAGGTTGTTTTTGTTGGCAAAAATATTTTTTAATAATGACATAGAGCGCCTCAGCTTTAACGAATTATCGGCAATGTTTAGGATTTTATTGTTAACTTTTCAACGATTGTAAGTCAGCTTAGTGACAAGTGGTGTCCTAAAAAAAACGTAGCTGAAAAAAAGCCCTCAATATTGAGGGCGATGGCTTGACTTAAAAAATGTATAAAAATTTAGACGTTAAAAGTCTTCCCCCAAATCGTTTGATATTTCGCTAACAGCTCATTTGGCGTTTCAAAATGCGCCTCATCTTTGATAATACAATCAATCGGGCAGACTTTATCGCAAGTTGGCTTGTCATAAAACCCCACGCATTCGGTGCAAAGCTCAGGATTTATCACGTAGGTTTTTTGACCTTTTTGGTCGTAAAAAATGGCATCGTTTGGGCATTCAGGCTCGCAAATGTCGCAGTTGATACAGTCTTTGGTGATTTTTAACGCCATATTGACCCGCCTTTTAACCTTTTTAATGAAAATGTAGAAGTTAAGAATAAATCGGCGCGTTAATATTTTTCATGATTAAGGCAAATTGTAAATCGTCAGCGCTTAAGTCTTGAAACGGATTATTAATTTGCGCCTGCCAACCTGAACCAAGCGCGGCGTCAATCGCGTTACCTTTGTTGTCCCAAAGTTCGGTCAAGATGGTGGTCAAATTGCCTTTTGGGGTCATGATTTCAATCGTATCACCCATGCTTAATTTATTTTTAATCTCTAAAGTAAGCTTGTCTTGACTGACTTCAATGACTTCAGCAACGAATTGCTGTTGGTCAGTTTTGGAAGCGCCATAGTCGTAGTTTTGGTAGCTGCTATGGACGTGGCGGCGCAAAAAGCCTTCGGTATAGCCGCGATTGGCAAGACCATCAAGGGCGGTAATCAAGCTTTGGTCAAAGGGTTTTTTTGCCACCGCATCATCAATGGCTTGGCGATAAACTTGAGCCGTTCGGGCAACGTAATAGTGCGATTTGGTTCGACCTTCGATTTTAAGCGAATGAACGCCCATGTTGACAAGCTCGGGAACCAGCTCGACCGCTCGTAAGTCTTTGGAGTTCATGATATACGTGCCGTGCTCGTCTTCATACATCGCCATCAGCTCGCCTTTGCGGTTTTGTTCCTCTAAAAGGACGACTTGATCGGACGGCGTCGTTACGGGCGCAAATTGCTGAACGCTTGAATTTTTAAGCTCATTTTGAGCGCTTGTCACCGGAACAATATCGCCGGTTTCATTTTCAACCGCTTGATAAGTGTTGTAATTCCAGCGGCAAGCGTTGGTGCAAGTGCCTTGATTGGCATCGCGTTTGTTGATGTAGCCGGACAGCAAGCAGCGACCCGAGTACGCCATACAAAGCGCGCCATGGACGAAAACTTCGATTTCCATGTCAGGAACATGAGCGATAATTTGCCCGATTTCTTTGATGGACAATTCGCGCGAGACAATCACGCGGCTGATTCCCATGGATTGCCAAAATTTGACCGTTGCCCAATTCACCGCGTTGGCTTGAACCGATAAATGAATGTCGATTTCGGGAAAGTTTTCGCGAACCATCATGATCATTCCGGCATCCGACATAATCAGCGCATCCGGTTTCATTTCAACAATCGGGCGAATGTCCTCGATAAAGGTCGCAAGCTTGGCGTTATGCGCTTGAATATTAACGACGACGTAAAACTTTTTGCCTAAATTATGCGCATAATCAATGCCGCGGCGCAAATTGTCCTCATCAAAGTCATTATTGCGAACCCGAAGGCTATATCGTGCCTGCCCGGCGTAAACGGCGTCCGCGCCATAAGCAAAGGCGTATTGCATGTTTTTAAACGTGCCGGCAGGGCAAAGCAGCTCGGGGGTATTTGGGCTTGTTGAGGCAATTGGGCGCATATCTGTCCTAGCTATGAATGACGAGGTAATGACGGACGATCAAAAAAACCAAAGCGCCGATACCATTCAGCGCTTAGGATTACCTTAGTATTATAAAGGATATTTTGATTGCAAAACAGCCATTCAAGATTTGCCTGTAATCAATATTAAAATTGAAATAAGCGAGCGTTATTTTCTGTGATGATTTTTTTTACAAGGTTAGCGTCATCAACGATGGTTTCAAAATTATGAAGGGCTTTGCTAAAGCTCATTTGGCTTTCATATTGGGTGTGCGGCCAGTCACTGCCCCAAACCAAGCGCTCACGCATCCCGCAATCAAGCAATTGGTGAAAGGCATCAATGGCAGGCTGCAAATATTGCTTGTGATCCAAGCGATAATATCCTGACACTTTAACCCAGTGCTGGCGCGGATCAAGCTGTGACAATAACTGCTGATAATCAGGATCGGCTGCGCCCAAATCCGGATCAACGCGACCAAAATGATCAATGACCACATCTAAATCGTAAGGGCTTAATTGAGGGAGCAATTGAATCAAAAAACTTGGCGGCGCATGAAGCTCAAGTTGCCAGCCAAATTGACTTAACCGCGCCAAAAAACTTGACCACGGCTTTTGGCGCAAATCAGGGCAGGGCAGCCCAAATAAATTGAGCCGAACGCCCAAAATACCTTGAGCATTTAATGTTTCAAGCTCAGTTGATCTCATCGTAGGATCAAGAACCGCAACACCTTTGAGCCGATCCGGAAATTTTGCAATCGCCGACAGCATCTCTTCATTATTCGTTCCCAAAAAGCTTGGCTGAATCAGCACCCCTTGACCAAAGCCATGATCATCAAGGATGTTGATATAGTCCTCAACACAAGCGGTATAATCAGGGCGATAGCGAGCGTTAGCAATAAATGCCGATTGCGCTGAGAACACATGAGCATGGGTATCAATCATTGACATAATAATCCCCTTTTAAATCAGTTTGGGCTAAAACACCCACTGAATGATGAATGTTGCTAAAAGTCCTGCGCCAACCCCGATTGGAACGGCTTTAAACAGCAGCGCATTTAACAATTTACTTTTATCAATGTCGGCGGGCGATGACCCCAAAATCAAGCTGCCGCCGGATGAGAATGGTGAAATTGAGGAGCTTTGAGCGCCAACGATAATGCAAATAAACAGCAATAATGGATTTAATCCGGAAGCTGCCGCTAAGGCAGGAACGATTGGAAATAAGGCGGGAGCTACCACACCTAACGTGCTGGCAAAAATGGACATAATGGCACTGATGATAAATACCAAAACGGGAATCAGCCAAACCGGAACGTTGGTACTTAGCCATTCGGTCAACTCATCGATAACCCCGACTTTCACCCCAAGGCTGATGAGCATCCCAACGCCACAAATCATAATGAGCGTGTTCCAAGGCACCAAGCTGATGACCGTTTTTTCATCGCCCAATTTTAAAAATAAGCTGATAATGGCAAAAAATATCGCAATAAAACCAATATCAATTCGCGCATTTAAAAAGGCAATGGCTTCAACATTAGGCAGTAATAAATTTAGCACAGGAACGATCAAAACGATCGCCATCATGATAAAAATCAGCCAAATGGATTTTTTTTGTTTGGCATCTAACGGCTCAGGAAGCACCGCCTCAATGGCGATTTTATTGGTTCTGGCATTGATAATGCTATAAACACCCATCACCACAATCGGAATAATAAACGTCGCCGCCCAAATTCCTGAAGAATAGCGAAACGCGGTATCTGTGGTCAGCCCTGCCGTATCCATAAGCCCGCGAAAAATCACCCCACTTTGCGAGGTCATAAAGTTAGCGCCTGCAAGCGCCCCATAGTTGACAGCAAGCGCGGCAATCACCACGTTCATCTTAGTTTTTTGGCAAAGCAGCAAGGTCATTGGTGCCATGAACGCGAGCACCGTATAATATCCTGCCCCAAGTCCTGAGATGATCGTTGCTACAAAAAAGATAGCAAGCGGCAGCAGTGAGGGGAATTTTCGGCATTTATAAATCAGCTGATTGGACAGCTTTTCAAGCGCGCCGTTCGCTAAAGAAAAATTGTAAAACAACGTGACCGCAAAAATGATAAAAAAGATCTTAATGGGCCAAAGCTCAATCACCTCACTGGCTTTTAACCCCATGCCAAAGCAGCCAATCAGATAAGAAAAGACAATGGCAAACAAGCCAATATTGATCTTTGTGGTATAGCCAAGCACGATAGATAAAATGATGGCGGCAAGAATATAAAAAGTCATGTCTGCTCCTTGACCTCGACGACGTGCTTTTTTGATGTTGGTTTAAAATACATATAAACATATATATGAATTTATTTTATTATTAAAAAACATCATGCTATGATTGTCAAATCCTTTTTAATTGGTAAGAAAGCTATCAAGCGCTCGAAAGCTACTTCTAACATGGAGCCGAAGCCTATGGAATTTGATATGAAATCAGCCCTGCCCAAGCTAAAAATACCGCGCTATGAGCAGGTTCGGCTAAACATTCAAGACATGCTCACCAGTCGGCGCTGGGATGAAAATAAAGCGCTGCCAAGCGAGCAAGAGCTTGCTGACAGCTATCAGGTGTCGGTAGGAACCGTTCGAAAAGCGGTTGAGCGATTGGTTGACGATGGCATTTTGATCAAACACCAAGGCAAAGGCACGTTTTTAAAGCCGCCAAATTTTGATCAATCCTTGCTTCGGTTTTTTAAGTTTCGACCTAAAGGCGCTGACAATTCGGCGCCCATTGGTGTGGTAAAAACCATTAAAACAGTTTCGGCAATTGAGGCAATCAACCAACAGCTTAACCTGCTAGCCGATGAAGAGCTGATTTATTTAGAGCGCGTTCGATTGATGGAAGATAAGGTGGTGGTGAGCGAAAAAATTTGGCTGCCAAAGCGCTTGTTTCAACCATTTACGCAATTGACGCCTGCTGATTTTGACAACTTGCTTTATCCGTTTTACTACCAAACTTGCGGTCATTTTGTGGCATCGGCTTTAGAAAAGCTAAGTGTGATTAAAGATTATATCGATGATCATTTAGACAATAACAAAGAAGACAGTTTGGTGAAAATTTGCCGGATTGCCAAAAATCTTAATAATGAGCCGATTGAATACCGCGAGTCATTAGGAATGGCGGCGCATTTTAATTATGAAATTACGATTAACTAAGAAATTAAAAAGCTTTAATGATTACCATCCAAAGCCATGAGCTTTGAATGGTATCACCCAAAATAAATTTAAGGTTAACGACTGTTAAAGACAATTGCGTTATTAATGTTGCCGCTAGGCGGGGTTAAGGTGACTTTGCTGGCAAGAATATCGCCGCGAGCGTTGATTTTATAGCACTCTGATGAGGTGCCTTCGCGTGGCTGGCTCGCTAGTAAATTGTCTGTGGTATCGATACAAAACCAAGCGGTGGTGTTGCTGTCACGCGACAATGACCAGCTTTGATGATAAGTGCCAACTTTTTGACGCATGCTGTTGTCGCTATAAACGTCTTCTTTTATCAAAAGCCTTGAGGCACCAATATTTGCCATTTTGGGAATGGCGCTGGTTTGGGTCGCAGTTGAGTATTGACCTTTGCTGTCAGTAAAGCCGTAAAAAGTGAGCGGATTTAAAGTAAAATAGTTAATCGCAACCGATTGGTCGGTGACTTGACCATTAACCTTATTGATCGTGTTCACTTCAGCGCCTTGAACGGTTTTATTGTTAAAGCGCAAATTGCCTTTTGGCGTGACTTTAATATCAGCGGTCGCCGTTTGATTGCCGATATTGGCGACCAAAGACTCGCTTCGTGATTTGGTATAGATATTTAATATTGCAGTCTCAACGGGAAATTGAGTGACGAGCGATTGCCCTGATCCTGAAGTAGCGCCGCCGGACATCCCGCCTGCGCAAGCGCTCAAGCTAAGCGCAGTAGCGATGCCCAATCCTAATTTGATGGTGACTGATGTTTTCATAATAAACTCCTCAAATTTTATCATGTAATGAACTGCTTAGATTTTCCTACACTATAATCGAACTTTAAAATGATGACAGCTACTTGGTATCCGAACTGATACTCTCCTTACATCAAAATAACATCTTGTGCGTTTTAAACGGTTTAACTCAATAAAAGCCGAAATAAAGCCCTTTTCAAATTTTAAATTAATTATAATCAACGCGTTAATCGCCCAAATTCAATATCAAATTATAAAACAAGGATTGTTATGACTTCACCTGCCATTCCAAATCTGCCTCATTTTAGTTGGGAAACCACAAAGCAAGTTCCCATTGTTGATTGCGATGAAGTGCTTGAGCCTATTCCTAATCATGAGCGCTTACGGTCTTATCCGATTTATTTTCCAAAAAATATCCCAAACGCCATTGATATTTGCGTGGCAAGGTCGTCAGTGATCCAAAGATTGCAGCAAGCCGCCGCATTATTGCCGGATCATTTAGGGATTATGGTGCTTGATGGTTGGCGCTCGCGTGAGGTGCAAAGCGGCGTCCAAGATGATATTCGAAAAACAATAAAACGAGACTACGCGTATTTAAGTAAAACCGATCAAGAGCAATTGCTGCTAGATTTTGTCGCGCCAGTTTTGCCCAATTTTATCAGTCCGCATTTGACAGGCGGCGCGCTCGATGTAACGTTATTTAATCGGCAAACCAAAGATTGGCTTGATATGGGATCAGACTTTGATGAGCCCACTGAACGCTCGCACACCTCGTATTATGAAAAATTCCCCGATCAGGATGCTTGCGAGCATCGCCGATTGTTATATCACGTGATGACAAGCGCTGGGTTCACCAACTTGCCGACGGAGTGGTGGCATTTTGATTTTGGCAATGCGCTTTGGGCGCTTTATACGCAAAACGATCATGCAATTTATGGGGCGGCGGATTGGGAAATAAGTCACTAATAAGTGATGAAAAAATCAGATTTTTGGTTTTATGATTGCTAATTTTTAGAAAACCTCACCCAAACCATGACAAGCGCATCATTTAAGAAAACTATCAAGATTATCTTTACCTTTCTTTAGGTTTTATGAAGCTACTTAACGTTGATCTTTATTATTATTAAGAGGTCGATAGCGGCGTTTGTATGATAAAAGCGCCATTAATTACGATCACTACGGTGATCACGCCAAAGGATAATGATAATGAAAAATATTTTGTTAAGTTCAGTAGTAGCCGCCACCGCTTGTTTTGCAATGTTAGGTCAAGCCAATGCTGCCCCGCAGCCTATCAAGCCGCATGCGCCGCAAGTTCATCATCAAAAAGAACATGCCAAGGTTAATAATAAACATAAACCGGTTTATCATGGCAAGCAAAAAGTAGTGGCGCCAAAGCATCAGCCAAAAAAAGCTGACCATGCACCTCATGCAAAAATTAAACACCAACAGCCCAATTATCACCGAGGTTAATCAGCAATAATCCAAATCACCAATCAATCTTTAAAAATGGCGCTTTAATTGAGCGTCATTTTTTTTGCTTGAATTAATTACCTTGACCGTATTAGTTTTTAAGGAAATATTTTAGCGATTATTTAATAAAACAAAAAATCGTGATTACAGCGAAAAAGCTATATAAGATAGGATGTTAAAAGAATTTTTAGGTAGGAATGTTTCGGAAAAATTATATTTTATTGAGATTTTATAAGATTGGCGGTGAAGGAGGGATTCGAACCTTTTGTATAAGCCTTTGAATGTATAGTTTATTTTGAATAATTTTATTAAAATAGACCAACTTCTAGACCAACACCGCTAAAGTATTGAATGTAAATCGATTTTTGGGATTTTTCGAAGATTAATTTGTATCAAAATATTACTTAAAATATAAACTGCGACAGTATCGTTATAAGATTAAATGAAGTATATATTATAATTAAAAAATTAATTTTCGACATTTCCGTACGCTATAAATTAGTCAAACTTTTCATAGCAGTTTAAATATCATATATACTTATGAGAAGTCTATGACAATCCTTTTGATCAAAATTTAATTCAAATACCAATAAGCTTTAGTTCTAGGATCTATACCGTATTTGTTAGAACCCTCACTACCAGGTAATAGGAACATAAACCCTAATACAATAAGAAATGGTGGGAACACAATACCTGCTACTAAAAGCCATGCGGTTCTATTTATATCGTGTAATCGCCGTACCAATATGCTAAAGCTAGACACTACAGCGAATGACAATATAATTAGTTTTATTATCTGTACTGGTGAAGCTGAACCAATATCAAACATAGTAATAACAGCGCCAGAGGTTTTGATTGCTACAAAGGTATTTATAACACTGAAGATGTATAGCCAAGCATTCGATGTTCTAGTCTTAAAGTCAAATGCTTTCATGAATAATGTTTTTAAGTAAGATTGAACAATCTTTATTGCAATGTCTTTTTTGCCCAATACAATAAGAACCAAGAAGCCACCAAAAAAAAGTATATTGATCATACGCTTAAAACCTATTTTGATAACGTATCCATAGAAGTTATCAATATGCTAGTAGTCATTTGTTCTATATTACATTACATTTATAACAAATTTCAATATTGTAGTAATAATTAAGAAAAGATAATTAACTTTTTATTACTTATTTTTTCTCACTATTTTCTCTATCAACCAGCAACCTTAAACTGTGCATAAACGCCATTTGAAAGTTCTCGTCACCTACAAACTTTTTATAAAAATCTACTTCTTTACGGCGATCAGAAACAATAATTTCTTTGACGATATTGGCAAATTCCATCTTGCGAGACTGCTCGTCTTGAAGGGTATTATATTTATATTCAAAATCGCGATGCTCTTGAATGCGCTTAACTAGATTGACCATTTTAAAGCGTTGCTCTTCAGGGGTGGCATGCCAGTTTTCAAACCAGCGCTCATTAAACTCTTCGATAATTTTCTCTAAGCTATCCTTTTTAGATTCAGGATCATAAATTCCTATTGGATTGCTGTTAGATGGGGTTAGCTCGCCCGCAGCATCAGTGAGAGTAATTTTTTGACCTAATGCTGTACGCTCAATGGCGTAAGTATTTAGATTTACTGATTCAAGCAACTCGTCAATAGCATCATCCTCAGAGGTCTTGACGTTTAGCTTGGGAATCAAGGGTTTGAGCACCCAGTATAACCGTTCCCAATCGACCATATTAAATGGAATGATCGCCGCAAGCCTGCCATAAAGTTTGACGAATTGCTTAGCTTGCATTTTAAACTCGATCTTGGTTTCATCCGATAGTCCAAGCGTTTCGTTAAAGCGATCGGCAAATACATCTGTCTTTGACTCTAATACTTCCATAGGTTTATTGCCAAAGAAAAGGTCGGCGTAATCTTTGACTTCGTGCAATTCATATACGCCCTTGCTGTCCAAATTATCTTTGATTTCATGCAATACATTGATGTCTGTGGCTTCAGATAGGGTCGTTGCCGTATAGTATCTGTCAAAAGCAGCTTTGATATCAGAGGTGGTATTGTAAAAATCAAGTACGAATAAGTCTTCAGTCTTTTTGCCATACTTAGGTGCGGCGCGGTTTAGCCGAGATAGTGTTTGAACAGCTTGCACGCCTTTAAGTTTTTTATCAACGTACATAGCCGTAAGCTTGGGCTGATCAAATCCTGTCAGGTATTTATTTGCCACCACTAATAAACGGTATTCATCGGTGTCAAATTTATCTTTAGTTTTAGACTCTTCAAAGCCGTTCATTGACGGTTCTGTGTATTCAATGCCATCTACTTTTTTACTTCCAGAAAAGGCGATGAGAATCTTAAAAGGATTGCCTTTTTCTTTTAAGTGCTTTGTCAGCGCCTTGTAGTAGCGAATAGCCATAGGAATATTTTGAGTGACTATCATCCCTTTAGCATGACCATTTAAGCGATTTTTGCCATAGACATTTTCTATAAAATGATCAAGCATGATTTCAGCTTTGGTAGTGATGGTTTGCTCAGCATGCTCGACATGTGCCTTTAGCAATTTCTGCGCTTTGTTGGTATCAAATTTTGGATCATCGTTGATGGTTTTTTGAATTTGATAATACGACTTAAAGGTCGTGTAGTTAGCGATTACATCAAGAATAAAGCCTTCTTGAATAGCTTGCTTCATTGAATAAAGGTCAAACGGTTCAAAGCTGCCATCAGACTGCTTGATACCAAATTTTTCAAGCGTGCTGTCTTTGGGCGTAGCAGTAAAGCCAAAGTAGCTGACATGACCTTGCATTTTTCTGGCTTCAATAGCTTTAATAATTTTATCTTGAGTGTCCTCAGATGATTCTTCGCTGTCATCGTCATCACTATCGTCTTTGACGCCAAGTGCTTTATTCATGTCATCGCTGACTGAGCCGCCTTGTGAGCTATGCGCTTCATCAATAAGAATGGCAAACTTTTTATCCGCCATTTCGCTGATCTCATCCAAGATAAACGGAAATTTAAAAATGGTGGTGATGATGATTTTTTTGCCTGATTCAAGCGCATTGCGTAAATCACGAGAACTCTCAGCATGAGCAGTAATGCCTTTGACTTCACTGAACTGATGGATATTATCCCGAATTTGCTTATCAAGCAGCTTACGATCAGTGACCACAATAACAGAATCATATAGCGGTTTTAGGCTATCCATGATACTGCTATTTTTAGGATTGGGATAAGCTTCAATCAGCTGATAAGCAAGCCATGTAATTGAGTTAGATTTTCCTGAACCGGCTGAGTGCTGAATGAGATAGCGTTTGCCAACACCATATTCTTGAACGTCAGCCATCAGTTTTCTAACCACATTCATTTGATGATAACGCGGAAAGTACAGCGTCTTATCATTGAGTTTTGGGTTCTTGATATCAGGATCATCACAGCCTAAACGTACAAAATGGCTGAGTAAATTAATTAAACTGTCTTGAGCCAAAACTTCTTGCCATAAATAAGCAGTCTTAAAGCCATCAGGATTAGGCGGATTGCCGCTACCGCCATTACAGCCTTTATTAAATGGTAAAAAGAACGTCTTGCTTCCAGCTAGACGCGTGGTCATAAAGGCTTCTTGGTTGTCTAAGGCAAAATGTACGGCGCAGCGTGCAAAGTTAAATAAAGGCTCTTTTGGGTCACGATCATTTTGATATTGCTTGAGGGCGTTAAATCGTGCAGTTTGGCTTTTATGAGTGCTTTTTAATTCAAAGGTTGCGATAGCAAGTCCATTAATAAATAGTACAAGGTCAATGGATTTGCGAGGTTCATCGGCTGAATAATGGACTTGGCGCGTGATGCTAAACAGATTTTTTTGGTAGTTGTCTTTTACTTTTTGACTACTGCTTGCAAGCGGGGCAGGGTATAGCAGATTAAGACAGGCGTCATCGACGGGTAAACCGTGTTTTAAAACATGCAGTATGCCCTTGTTTTTTATGACGCGATCAAGCCTATAAAGGATTTTGTCTTGCCAATCGTTTGGGTGAAACTTGATAATTTTATCAAGCTCATCTTGCTGAGTATCTTGCAAGAACTGCCAAAATAATGTTTTGTCGATAGCAAAGCGTTTATCAAAGTCATTGGATTCGCCTTGGATATAACCCATGTTGACCATGCTTTTGACAATATGATCTTCAAGCTCACGTTCGCTAAATGTGGAAGGGTGGTTTGCCATGTCAGATCCTTTTTATTATTGTCAATGTGATTGAGTAGGGCATGATCACGAATGTCTAAAACTAGACCTGAATGTCTAAAACTAGACCTGAATGTCTAAAAAGCCATGCTAAATGTCTAAAATTAAACCTGAATGTCTAAACTTCGCAAAACCATTTATTCATCTGCTAGCTTCCAAGTCTTACCCTCTGCTATGATCTTATTCTCTCGGCGCAAGCTCTGCAGCAGGTTTCGCACTTTGTTTTTTTTCTGCTGCTCTGACAATACGTCTGGCAGCTTATTCAAAAGAAGATCTTCAATATCAGAACGCTTGACTGCGCCAAAGCTCTCAAGGCACTGTAATATCATGTCCTTATAATACTGATTATCCAGTCCTTTGTTTTTAATATAGCTTGCCATCTCATCAGTTTGCTTCGCGATGTGCTTGGCGATATGAGGGTTTGATTTTCTACCTTCGATCAGCTGACGATTTTTAAGATGCTTAAATTCATGATCGTCTAACAGCTTACCTTTTTGTACCTTGTCGAGCAGGATAATTTCCTCAAGCGTGAGCTCAGGCGACCCCGCCAATTTTTGCGCATAAGCGGGGTCTAACACTTTGCCGTAAATGGTCACTTCAACTTTATTATTGGTTAAGTCGTATTCAGGTAGCGGAAAAAACTTGTCGCGCTGAATGAGAAACATTTTTTTGATACCGCTACCAATAGTATCGATCATGTTTAGGTTAACCATGGCTTCAACTAAAAACTTATTGCGATAGCGATGCTCAGGAGCGTCTTCTTTGATCACCGCCTCAACACTGACCGGAATAAAACGACCTTCATTTTTTACAACCAATCTACCATCTTCAAATTCAACTAAGGTGATGCGACCGCCGCGTTCATAGTCTTGATGGGCAATGGCGTTATTTAATGACTCTCTGATCAAATAAGGATCATATTGCTCAACCTCTTCAGGAAATAAAGTATCGCCTTGCATATAGCGGTATTTCAAATTACGAACTTTAGCAAATACCTTATCTACTGCCAGTAGCAGCGGACAGGTAAAGTGCTCATAGTCCCTTTCAAAGCCGTCCTTGTCTTTGAGAATCCAAGTGATCTTTGCTGAAGCAGGATTGATAAAATACTCAGATTCACTTTTGCCCAAGAGCAAAATAGCAGTTCGGGTGATTTGACCTTTAAAGGTAAGCTTAGCCTTGTCCAAAAATTTACGATCATCCCAATTTTGCATGTCTTGTTTCAGCTTTGGGTTTTTTTCAGCAAACTCTTGGCGCGCAAAGGCGATGGCATCGGGATCAAGATCGTCAATGCTGGCACCAGAGATGATGTGCCGACTCCAATCCATCTGCATTGAGGCGCGTATGGTCTCAAGCTCATTGATATTTAATGCGCCAAGCGATGAGCCATCGCGCCCGTAATAATGCCCCTCAAAGGCAATCGGCATCCCTTGCGGCGCAGCGGGAATCTGTAACAGTAGCACTCTGCCATTTGGGTGGGTGACTTCATGAATATCCGTAAAGGTCACGCGCCCTGTCATGCGATCCGCCACGTCTTTTTTTAGCTTATCTAAAGCTGCGTTATCCGAGTAGGCTTTTGTGCCTACAATATGTTTGTTGTCATCGACGCCGAATACCAACCACGCGCCATCTTTTGCCTTTAGGTTGGCTTCATTGCTGAGCGCTGAGAAGTACTTACACAACTTTTTAAAGTCATACTGCGTCTTGGCTTCTTTAAACTCAACGACTTCGTTTTCGTTGGTGTCTAGCAGCTCGGCTAATTGGTTGATGGCATTGGTCATGGGGTCACTTGGTTGTCTGTAGTGGTGATCATAAAATCAGCTGACCTTGATCTTACCTGTTACGGCTTGGTTGATCAGGATGGTTTTGTATTCTTTTAGGCAGTCGATTTGCGATTTATAACTTAATAAGGTTTGGTTTATCTTATTAGTTATGGAATCAATATGATCTACAATGAACTTTTGCTCTTCTATTGGTGGTAATGTAATTGACTGCCTTTTAACGTATTCTGCACTTGCTCTTGGCATCTTTGAACCATACGTTGAGCTATTAATTTGAGCAATGAATCTATTAGACAATAGCTGATACTTTAGAAAAATATCTAATATATCAGAACGTACTGACATTACCATAAATTCTGTAGAACAAAGCCCTTCAAAATCAGTTAGATATACTTTTGCTAGGTAAGGTCTTAGTTTTCCAAATAATATTTGTCCTTTCTTAAAATAAGACGCTAATCCTTCTGCTTCTGAGTTTTCATCAGATAGTTGCCCTGTCTTTGACTCAATACTTTCCATACCTATATAAGGTAATTCTGATTCAGAGCTTAAAACTTTTTTATTAAAGTTTTCCGTTACAAACATTAACTTCTTAACTTCCCAATGCTTAGGAATTTCGCCAATCCAATCAACCCCGCTGTCTTTCATCGGCGCGTCAGGGTTTAGCCCTTTGGTCACTGCATTTTGGATGACGATTTGCTTATATTCTTCAAGCTTGGCGATTTGCTGTTGCTTTAGAGTGATGGCTTGGTCGATTTGCTCCATTTTGACGTTGAGGAAACTAACGATATTTTTTTGCTCATCAAGAGTCGGAATGGCAAATCGTATTTGTTTCATACGCGTCTTGTTTAAATCCCATTGACCTATCCTAACACCGTCAGAAGCACTACCAAAGTAGCTAATATAAACCTTACTTCTAATGGCTAAGCTAAAAAAGTTCTTATCAAGGGCTGGATGGATATCAAAGGCGTAATAGGCAGGACTAACAATGCCAGTGTAAGGCGAAACACCATAGGAGCCTTGCCAAGCTTTCATCTTATTCATTCCAAACTGACCTTGCTCTAGCTTCTTATAGCCACTAAGGTCATCAGGTATAAAGTTATGATTACTATCCCTATCTTCAATATTACGCTCAATTACTCCAAGTTCTCGAGTAATAGATAATAGTGGTAAGTCAGGATAGTTTTTTCTAGATACTTCGTTTAGAAGAGTCCCCAGTCTTTCGACTGTCCATTCAATAGGCACTTCGCCCAACCAATCCACGCCACTGTCTTTATAGCTGTCATAAGTTGGGTATGCTGTATGAGTTACGTCAATTGTCATTTCTATTGTCATTACGTTTAACTCCAATGCGGCACGTATCTGGCAGCTTTAGTTCCTGCTGTTGGGTCATACATCTTTATCATACCAGCCTCGACAGCTTGCTTGATAACCCGACTGATCATGGCGCTGTTTTTTACTTCAATACCAAAACGTTCTCGAAGCGTAGAATTATTCATCGCTTCATGGCTGATATATTTTAATGAAGCGTGTAGGTAGCAGGCTCGAATACGTTCATCTTTATCCAAATCCTTAAATTCTCGATGGGCAAATAAGGTTATTTTGGTAAACTCGTCCGACATCTCAAATAAAGGTGCTGGCAGTTGATAGACTTCAGTCTCAGCGACGACTTTATCAATACCAGAACCTCGCTCCTCGCAAATACCGATACGCCGCATCAAAGAGGCAATGCCCTCGTTGCGACTGCGAGGAGGCTTATCCATCAATCGATCTATAGCAATTAAAGAGGAGCCTGGGTTGATAATCTCGATGCGATGCTCATAAATTTCGATTAAAGGGCTTGTGCCTGTAATATTAAAGTCCTGATGAATCAAAGCATTGGCGACCAGCTCTCTTAATGCCAATTCAGGATACATAGGCACTTCACGGCGAAACGCATCGCCTATGATTTCGTTGCTAGGTAGGATCAGTTTTAGGTTTTCTATAATCCCTTCGTAGCCAATGGCATAACCTTTATTTGAGGTGATTTCACGAACGGTTTTTAACTTGTTATTACCCTGATAAACAATAATGCGTAACGCTTTACGAGCCAATGTTTTAAAATCAGATAGCTTATGGGCGAACAATACAGCGCCTAGATTGGTAATATCCCACAGTCCAGAATCTGTCTTTTTGATAAGATTGTCATCCGCAAAAGTTTCTATAATAGCATTATGGTTTTCAGGCAGGGGTGCATCAAGCAATTGGAAGTAGCTTGCATAGTCGAGCAGGCTCAGTACTTGCTCTTTACTCTGCTGGTGCGTGGCAATTTGCTCTTCAAAAGGTGTTCTATCAAAAACGCGCCATAGCTCCCGTTCTTTTTCTGGAAAATCACGTAGCTTTTTGGTATAAGAGCCTATTCTAATATGTTCCACGCCATCAAAACGCACAGGGGTAGTTGAGGCAGATTGTATTTCCAAAATAACAATGGGCTTGGCATCAAACTCAAATTCATAAAATCGAAAGTTAAGTTTTGGCGTCATCTTTTGCAGCAGCCAGCTTTCTAGTTCTTGTTGGTTTTTTCGTGTTAAACTTGGCTTAAAACTTGTACCGACAATATCATGACTTTTGTCATCAAGCCCCCAAACCATATAAGATTGTTTTTTGCCGATAAGTGCTGAAGTATTAGACAAAGCGGAGATATTTTCTCCTATCATATTGGGATCTTCGTTATTGGTTTTAAATTCTACCCATTCCGTTTCGCTAGGTAATTTTGCCAGTTCAACGGTCAAAGACTTTAATTTGTCAGTTTTCTCAAGCATTGTTTTCTCATTATTAATACGTTTTGATCAAGCAACGGTCAAGCAAGCTTGATAAGTGCAAATCCTTATATTATAAGGTTTTCCGCATATATCTAGGAAATTGATACCTTATCAGTCAAGCAACGGTCAAGCAAAATTAATAAGCGCAAACCCTTATACCCATTAGATTTCTTGCTTATATCTAGCAATTTGATAGCTGACCAGTCAAGCAACAGTCAAGCAAATTAGCAATGAGATAATATGGATTGAATCAAACCGTCCGCTTGCTGCTCAAGCTCGACCAGCTCATGAGCGACTTCAGCCAGTGACCGTAGTGGCTTATGCTGATAAAAGTATTTGTTAAAGCTGATTTCATAGCCGATCTTTACGCTATCAAGGTCGATCCAAGCTTCATCGACGTGCGGCTTGACCTCGTCTAGATAGTAGTCGTGAATGCTATTGCCAAGCGGTATGGACTCAGAATCACGAAGCTCTGAGCTTGATTCATAGGTGACGAACTGATTGGGCTTAGCGTTTTTAATGCCCACACTTGCCGCCAGATAATAGCCAAAGTCGGGTAAGTCATTCACATGACAGCCCAACCGCGCTAATAAATCGTCTAATTTTTCAGGCTTAAAGGTGCTGATAGATTTGATCACTTTTGCGCCCGTTTCGTCATACCAGCTTACGGTATCGAGTATTTGCTTGAGCTCATTGGCTTTGAGCTTGATGTCTTGGGCTTTGATCATTGCTTTTACCACATCGGTAAAAATATTAAAGTCAGTGAATAGCGTGTCACCATTATAATCATTCGCGATGTCATCATTGATGGCGTCACGGATGGCGATGGCATGGTTGAGTATTGCAAGCTGATTTTCCCAAGTATCAAACGCTATCAATTTTTTGCGCTGTTTGGCAGATAATCCAAGCTCTTCTTTTTCTGACCATTCCTTGATGGCATCGACTTGTTCAATAAAAAATTCATAGTCGTAAAGATCATTGCCAAATCTATCAAACACGTCGCGCATCGCATCATAGATTTGATTGTCAAAGCGTAAATGACCGATAAGATCCTCCCGCATTTGCGCGTGACGGCGATCAGGGCGTTCAATATTGACTTTATAATAGCCAAAATCTTGATTGTTAAAGATCTGACTGGCGATGCCGATAGGGTCGCCTTTTTCGTTAAAATCTTCAGAGGCACGTTTAATCGTCGCCATATCTAAATAAGCTTGGGTGATAACTTGGATATCTGTTGGGCTAAATTCGCAGTTTTTGTCACCTAAGTTTTTGCGAAGTTTACGGTACATTTGGCTGGCATCAATCAGTTGTACTTTGCCTTGGCGATGCTTAGGTTTGTTATTGGATAGCAGCCAGATATAGGTTGTGATGCCAGTGTTATAAAATAAATTGTTCGGCATTTGGATGATGGCTTCTAGGAAGTCATTTTCGATGATATAACGACGGATGTTGCTTTCGCCTGATCCTGCATCGCCTGTAAATAGGCTTGAACCGTTATGAACCGAGGCAATTCGTGAGCCTTGATTGCCGTTATCTGTTGATTTGATTTTATCGACCATTTCCATTAAAAAAAGTAGCTGACCGTCACTTGATCTTGGGATTGCAGGTTCAGTACTGACCACGCCCCAATAGTCCGCGAGCTTAACGGTAAAGCGGCTGTCGCCGACTTCTTTGCCGTCCATGATGTACTGCTTTTCATTTGCCCAGCTTTTGCCATACGGTGGATTGGACAGCATGTAGTCAAAGCGTTGTCCGGCAAAGCTATTTGCCGATAGGGTAGAGCCGACTTTGATGTTTTCAGGGTTGTTGCCCTTGATCATCATATCCGACTTACAGATGGCATAAGTTTCATCGTTGATCTCTTTACCGTAAAGGTAAATACTGCGATCAAAACCTTCGCTCGGGTATTTTTCAATAATGAAGTTTTGCGCTTCAGTGAGCATGCCTCCGCTACCGCAGGCAGGATCATAAACGGTAATGCTAGGTGGCAAGTTGCCTTGTAATGGATCAAAGATAAGGTGCGTCATTAGCTCAATGACTTCACGCGGGGTAAAGTGCTCGCCTGCTTCTTCATTATTTTCTTCGTTAAACTTACGAATAAGCTCTTCAAAGACATAGCCCATGCCTAAGTTGCTTAATCCTTGAAGCTTGTTGCCGTCGGGGTCAGTTTTTTCGTTAGGCGAAAAGTTACGATACGGTGAGACAAATTGCTCAAGGACGCCTAGCAATACTTGCTTGCTTGCCATATGCTTAAACTGAGCAAACAGATCAAAGCATTTAATAATTTCTTTGACATTGTCGCTATAGCCTTGTAGATATTCTTCGAGGTTGGCTAATAGGATTTGCGGGTTATTACTTACCGTTTCGCTTAAGCTTTTTAGCGTCCATTTACTGGTGTTATAAAACACATAGCCTGATGCGTCTTTTAGCCCATCTTCGTCCACCTCATCAAAGCCGCATTCTGATTGAAAGGCAACCTCTTCCAAAACGGCTTCTTTAGTTGGCTCAAGCAAACTGTCAAGGCGGCGTAGCACCACCATCGGCAAGATGACGTCACGATACTTACCTCGGACGTACACATCCCTTAAGTAGTCATCCGCGATAGACCAAATAAAAGCGATTAATTTGTTATGAACGGTTTGTAGTTGCTTATGGGCTTGTTGACTCATGGAATGGCTCAATTCTAAAATCTAGGAACTTAAAGCATCTAGTATAATAAGTTGGGTTATGATAAAGCAAATGTTGATTTTTGCTTAGTTTTTGATAATCGCGGTTTTGACTGATTATGATTTGATAATATGCTTAGACAATAGCGAGCGAAAATTGAGGATGGGGTATTTATGGTGAATGATGATTGGTTGAGCAATGATACACGCGAAGAAATTTATCAAAAACATGAAAATTATTATGATTTATTTAAAGCGTTATCTTATTCTAATGATATCAGTATGTTAAGTTGCAGGAAAAGTGATACATCGTTTTCAGTTCAAGAGCTTGAGTTGATGCTTAAGATGCGCCAAGCCTTTGCTATAGGTCAGCTAGGCAAAGAAACTATTAGAAATACATTTAACCAACTAGCAGAATGGTTTTTGTGCTCAGAATGCGCTATAGCTCGATGTGATTATTTATTTATCCAAGCTTTAATATCATTTATCTGTGACCAAATTAAAGATAATTTTTATGAAGACGATCTTGATGCAACAACTCGAAATAACTTATCGAAATTAGCGAAAATCTCTGTTAGCATGGCTGAGTTTTATAGCAACAGAAGTACGCAATATCAAGATGTGCAATTGCCCTATGATGCTTTAGAATATTATTATATAGAAAAGCGAAATGATAATTTATACGCACTACTATACTCGCTTGGTAGCTTAACTTCTAAGTCTAAAGACGAACTAATAAGAAAAATCCTTAACAAAATAAAAAAAGAATACCTTTATCAGCCACCACTGGATAATGACGGATTTAAAAATCTCTATGAGTATTTGGGTTATATAAATTATTATGGTAACGACCATCTGCTATACCAGATAGTATTTGATGATTTGCATAACGACATTCATTGTGAAGTTTACCATCTGCCATTACCTGATAAGGTCAAGCTGCTTGAAGATAATATTTGCCAAATTGTCGATAATGGCGATATGCAAGATATTGAGAGTTGGGTGGACTTTGAAAGCGCTATCGTAGAAAGTGATGAGTTCAATCAGTTAATAAAAGAAATTGAAAAAAAGTTTATGCGCGGTGTGCCGGAGTATTTTCCAGATTGATTGTTAATGATATTCTTTAGAAGGTCTTGATAATTGTTTACAATACTACCATATCTCAAACTCACCTAATTTTTTAAGGATAATGGGATGAGTGATTATAAAATGGACACAAATGATGACGATGATGAGCTTACAGATGAAGAGTTACAGCTTAAATATGATGTCATTCAAGCCAAAGCAAAAATGGGATTAGATGAGGAAGATACTGCTGGTATGAGCGATGATACGTTCATTGATACTAAAAACCGTTAGCTTACAATTTCATTTGTGTTGAATCGCATTTGAAATAAGGAAAGCTTCCGTAGAACTGCTAGTCAAACAAAAAAAATAAGCCGCACGACGCGGCTTATTTTGATTAGCTTTCTAGCAATATCGCGCCGCTATCCGAGCTTGTAACCATTCAGCGATCTCACTTTCAACCCAAGCCACCCGACCTTTTGAAAGCTTAACTTGAATGGGGAAGGTAGGATCGTAGCGATTGGATTTTTTATCGAGCATGTCGTAAATGGTGGTGCTGCTAAGCCCAGTATAATAAACGACGTCTTTAAGCGGGAGCATTCTTGGCAGCTGTACAGCAGCCGGTTGAGCTAACGTATTGTTTGTAGTTGCATTCAAATTTTCCATGACCATCTCCTTATTAATGAATGAGAACATTTCTTCTCATACAGTTAGGAAGTCCCATATTTTTTTACGGCGTCCCAAGCCGTCCTGTCCCATAAAAAAAGAGGCTGAATGATCAGCCTCCTTTATGCGCGTTTTTCTGTAGCTAGTTTATGGCAGTGACGCTTTGCCGAAGCCCTTGAGCGATTGATTGCAGCGATCCGGTTTGATGACCTGATTGTTTTGGCGTTGACGGCTGACAAGCTTGGCTGTCAACCTGACCACTTGCTTCTTGATCTGGATAAAACTCCGCCATCACCTCAAGACCCTCCTCATAATCAATGCCAAGGTCTGAGTTGTCATAGCCTGCTTTAGCAGCAAGCTCAAGAGCCGCTTGATCAAAGCCATGATCAAATAATTCCGTGTCAATGGCATTGGCTTCAATGACCGCATCTTTTAAAGTCATGCTATCTCGAAGCGTTAGATCGACAAAGTAAATCGGCGTTCGATAGCTTTGGGTGGTGCTCTTACCGCGAATGGTCAGCTGAAGTGGCAAGCAAGATAATTTGTTGCCCGACACTGCCGCAAAGTAGGACAGCCTTGCTGCAAGCGTTCGGATACTATTAAATCCCGTGGTTCTAAACACAAACGTTCCAAGCTCATCGTCCTCGCTTAAATTGACGTAAAGCCTGCCATAAGGCTTACAGCTGCCATTTTGAGCCAACGGACAGCGATCAGGGGACGGACAAGGCAACGACTCTGTTCCGTTATTGGTTCGACGCTGACAACGAACGCCATCACCTACGCAAACAGGGCGACCAGTTTGCCGATCAAACAGTGTGTAATTTGCCTTTAGGTTTAAATCAGGATCATTAAACAGCATCCGAACGGGGATGGATCGAAGCTTATCGCCTCCACGTCGCAATTTGCTATCTAGCGGGTGCAAGACCCAACCGTCCTTATTTTGGACTTGGCTTGTGATGGTGAATTGATCGTCTTTAGCAGGAAGGCGTTTGCCGTCCTTGTTGATGACGCGACCAATGCTGATTCGCCCTAGCACAGGCGGGGTAATGGTGAGACCTTTAATCATGGTAATGTTCCTTATGATAAATTTAGGGTAAAAATAATCGTTCAATACGAAGTAAAAGAATAAAAAAAGCCCACCGTTAAGATGGGCTTTTGGTTAAAGTTTTCGATGATCTATAAATTAGCTTTGCTGGTTTGCTGTTGCGCTTGGCTTAAGTATTACTTATCCAGCACCACAAAGCGGCGGCTTCCTGACCTTGTCTTACCAAACTTCTCGATCAGCTCCGGATGGGCTTTAAGCAGCGCTTTGCTATCAAGGCTGACGCTATCTTTGCTTTTCTTCCATGAAATTGCGCCGCGAGCAAATACGGCGATTTCGTGATCCGTAATAAGCCTTTGGAGTTGATGCTTCACCTTATCATGGCGCTGCTGCAACTCTTCCATGTAATCGCGATAGCCAATCAGCTCATCAAATAAGGCATTGGCTTGATCATCGTGAGTTAAATCAAGCTTGCTTTCAGGCTTTGGGTTTGGATAAAGCAGCTTTAGTGCTTTGGCGGCTGACTCTGAATGATCCGGCGGCGGCGGGGTGTCGGCAGTCACAAACTGCCAAAATCGCGACTCATACTCCATGATGGATTCAATAAGCTTTTCATCGCGATCAACCTTAAAGATTTTGGTTTCATGCCCTGCTAACAACACGCAAATATGCGCCGCCTTTTTACCTGTTACCGCAAGTTGGTGCTGAACTTGGCAAGTGACATACAAAGGCACGCCATTTTTCCAAAGCTTTGATCCATGCTCTCCTGTCGTTTTACACTCCAAGATTTGCACCTCCTCTGATCCCACCACTTGATAGTCAAGGTTTGCCAGCATAAACGGCTTATCTGAATGCTGAAGTACCGCGTTGACTCGGCGAACTTTGTTTCCGGTTTGCTCTTGATAAGATTTGGCAACCAAAGGTTCTAGCATCTTGCCCCAATACAACGGCGCGTAGCTGTCACTTTTCTCATCAATAGCAGACTCCAGCCGTCCGGTTTTGATCATCCAAAGCTCAAGCATCGACAAATACGGATGAATGCCACAAGCAGCGGCGGCATCACTACTGCCAATGCCTTGCTTACGGACTTCAAGCCATTGATCATGAGTTAAGTTTTTGGTGCTTGCCAGACGTTTGGCTGTGCTTGTTTTATCTTGATTTAAAGGTAAAGACGGCTTAATGCTTAGACGCTTGGTTGGATTGGTATTAGCGTTGCTGTGTTTTAATGCGATCGTTTCCATGACGATTTTCCTTATTAGTTTTAAGTTAAATAAACGGCATAAAAAAACCACGCCTTTAAGCGTGGTTTTGTTTGTTGTGATAACGATAGTAAATTTGATTAAGCAAGCATTCGAAGCGATTCCTCAAGTCCCTTTTGCTTAAGCTTAGCTCCTGCACCAAACCAAGCTGAATTAAGCCGGTTATCGGTATTCATTGCTCGGCGCTCATGATCGACAAACTCAGTGATGCTGCATAAAAGCCCATAAGCGGTATCGCGAGCGGCATCTAGATCCGCGCCGCGACCTTGACCGTTAAACATCTTCATCACCTTGTCCATGGCTTTGGCATTAGGAATCGGATCGTTTTGCTTTTTACGGTTAAACAAAATCAAATCGCTGTCATGATCGTTAAATACGCGGCTTAAGTAATTAGCCGCTTCTGCTTGGGTCACGCGCCGCTCGGACAACTGCTTCATCTCATAAATGTGCTGATCCCACTGATTGACCGAGACGCCCAATTGCTGCTTGACCTTTTCAGCATCAAATTGGGTGGAATGCGGAACCTTTACCACGCCGCCACTACCATCGGCAAGGCTTACCGCTAGAGTGTTATTACAAACCACTCGGATATTGGTAAATTGAGCGGTGGTGGCAAGTGTGCCATCACAAGCGGTAGCTAGCAGCAAATAACCGTGACTGACATCACCGCCGCGAAGACGTGCCGATTGTCCTGTTCGAGCCAATGCCCAAAGCTTTCGACCGCCTTTTAGTACGCCTGCAGTTTCAAGCTCAAAGTGCGAGTTTTCCGTCAAATCCCGATAAAACTCCAAGATTTCCTTAGGCTGGACTTCCTGATAACGCTGACTGACGACCGATAACGGATCAAGCGTGTCTGATCGGTACAACACCTTTTGCTCAGCAAACGGCAAGATTAAGTTATGACCTTGATCGTTTGGCGCCATAAAGCTGACGTCTGAGGATTCAATCCGCCAGTCAAGCCCTGCTTCACGAGCCCAAACCTCAAGCGGCTGGTTTGGGGACAACTCATTGCCCAAACCGTGCCAAGGGGTGTCGCCAACATACGCCATACTTTCAACTAAATGTGCCATAGTAATGCTCCTTTGATAGTAAACTTAGTCATTGAAATTAGAATTAAATACTCGCTAATAGCGTGATAAATGAATGAGTAAAAGTGCGTCACAACGTAAACGGCTTAAAACACGTGTGACAAAGATAACCCTGTGCTGGGGAATGACTTAATAGCGGCGGCTGAACTTTATTGATCACAAGACTAATCGCCGTCGCCATTGCGGTTCCTGCAATTGCGCCTACCGCCGGATTGACCTTGTAGTATTTGCAAATGCTGATCCCAAGGCTTGATAGCGCCGCCTGCGAGCAAAGCTGCTCAGCGATTTTGCTGGGACTTATTAAAGACTCACTGCAGCTTACGTTTGCTGAATGGCAGTTTGGACAAATGGGTTTCATAACCTCTCCTTTTAGATTGCGCATAAAAAAGGGACTGCTTAGCAGTCCCTTGTAACGTGTAGATTAATAAATGCCTTTGCCATAAGCTTGGCACCATCTCATAGCAATACTATATATTTGACTTTGTTTTACTATGACGATAACCCACGCCTTTTAGAGTTGCGATACTGACCATGACCAAAGCTTCGCATACCTTGAACCGTAACTTTCATTGCTTGATCCGTCTTATTTGGTTCAGCCAAATACAGTGCCATATTGATCGCATTTTCAGCCGTCACATTATTCACAGGAGAGCCTCGATGAACCATGCCAAGCCCTAATTGATTGTGATGAGAAAATTGTCTTTTATAAGCTGGGTCATTGCAATTAAAATAAGACCCAAAACCATTAGTAATCATTTGCCATTTCTCACCTACCATTTGACCTAAATAGGTATCCTTTTGCCGATCGTTGCCTTGATAAATCAATAATAAATGACAGTGAAAGCCACGATCAAAGCCTTGCTCAATTGCCCAAGCAAAGCCTTCTAAATGCTCAAAACAGGTCTTCTTGTTACTAATTAAATCCCTTAAGGTTTTTAAGTGGTTATTAAAATCATAAATACTGACTTGATTCATTGTTTCTTTTGCATAGCCTAAATCCACTCGAACGACCAAGAGCTTAGCGTAGTGATCAAAAAGACAATTCAAATAGTTCTGTAACGACAATCGATTACTTTGCTCTTGCTGCTGAAACTGCAGCTCAGAGTTAATAACTGCTGATTTACAGGTTCTGTGAATTAAATTCATAAAATGCGACGTTCGAGAAAAGTCCCAAAGCACCTCTTCAGGAAGACAGTCTTCTGCAGCAACACATCCTGAACCAATAAATGCGGTAATCGTTTCTAAATAGCAAAGATCAAAATCGACGTTATAAATAATGGGTAAATATAACGCCGTGAGCTGAGTGCTCACTTGGCTGATATTAATGCGCTGATGGATAATGTCTTTGACTAAGCGGTCGGCTTGGCAAAGCAATTGGTTGATATCGAGGGTCGATACAGTCATGACTTGCTCCTTTGAATTGAGGTTCATAGGAGTAGTGCAATCTGTATTTTTTAATTTTAAGCAGATGGGCAGTGAGAGCGGTTGTTCTCAAGTGTGGTTCGATAGGTTAATTAATAATATAAATAACCTGTTAAGTGGGACGTTATTTTCATCAATTTTAAATTAGGTTTCTCAATATGAATCATATAAAATAGTCGTGTTTTAGGGGTGCACCCTAAAATGGAGTTAGAAAAATTAACTACAATAGACTATTTTTTTCCATAAGTCATTGATATAGTTATTTATTGATATTTATCTAATTCTAAAATTATACGAAAATAATATCAAGAAAATATCGATAACATATTAAAATATTTAAATTATAATATTATTTTATTACAGAAATATTATCGATATATCACGAGTGATATATCGACAGGAGTTTACTATGGCGCTTTATTTTAATGATCCAGTGAGTCAGGTTGTTTATGACAATGAAAAATATTTTGATGAAAATATCAGAGCTTTATCTGATAGACAAATCAGATGGATACGAAGATATTTATCTAAAAATGTACATATTACGTTCGATAGTACAGTAGCTAGCAATATGAAAGAAGATCTTATCAGGAGATTAGCTGGGCTTGAAGGTTTCAAGAAGTTTGTACAAGAAGCAATAATAAATATGTCTAAGGAGGCTATTCCAGATGAAGAATTTACATGGCTCTATAAAGATTTTAGGGCTCAAATATTATTTATAAACTTTTTATCTAGTAAATATGGTTATGTGGAAGATAATATAAATGATAATGACCTCTTGCTTTACATAACAAATATATTAGACAGTGATAGTAAAAACCATTTATTTTTTAAAACAAGTTATCTAACTAAAGTTAGAAATTTTTATTTAAGTAAATTAAAAAACGAAAATTATGTAAAGTGGCTAGATTTAAATGATATAAAGCAAGTGCTTTGGGTTAAAGAATACTTATTAAAAAACAATAGCTATTTTAATATAGGTGAAAAAAATATAGGTGACTATGTTCTTGCATCTTTAGACGCTATAGATATGGACTACTTACTTTCAGATCAAGATCTTAATGATTTTACTGCATCTAGCCACAAAATTTTATTTATTGATAAAATGAAACGCGCTTGGAGCCAACAAAAATATCGCGACGCTGGCAAAACGAAAACTCAATACCATCTAGCCCTTACAAAGCAAACCAAAAAGCGTTTATCAAAAATGGCTGAGGTAAAGGGCTTGTCTGAAACGGCTTTATTAGATATTCTCATTAATTCAGAGTATCAGCTTAGATTTTTGGATTTAGATGGTAAAGACATTTATTAGCCGCTTTGAAAAAAACCTTTAATTTCATCTACTGTCACTCCCTTTTCCATTAAAGCGCTAATAAGTTCATGCTTGTCAGCGTTTTGCAAGTTAGATGACGATTGGCTTTGTAGCGACGCTTCAATCTGCTGACGCGCTGTCTGAAAATCGACGACCTCACCCTTATCTCTGAGCAGATCTAAAAAATCTGCCCAGACCTGCATGATCTTTCGGCGCTCCTCTAAATGCTGAGCGTGATTATAAACCGCTCGGATGCTGCTTTTTTTATCATGAGCCATTTGCTTTTCAATAGCATCACCCATGTAGCCAAGCTCGTTTAAATTAGTTGAGGCAATATGGCGAAAGCCGTGTCCCGTTTGCTTGCCTGCATAGCCTAAGATATCGAGTGCGTTATTAATAAACTCTTCACTGTAAGGCTGACGTGTTCCAGTGTTAAAAAACACATAGTCATAATGCCCTGTGATGGGCTTCATTTCTTCCAACACGGCAAGCATCTGGTTTGATAAGGGAACGACGTGCTTACGTCCTGATTTTAAGTTGTCAATATCAACGCGCCAAAGCTTATTGGGAAAGTCAATATGCTCCCACTTCATCATACGAAGCTCAATCGTTCGGCAAAATGAGTAAGCAAGAAATTTCATGCCAAGCCTCGTCTGATCATGACCATGATAGTTTTCAATATCCTGAAGCAGCTTTGGCAGTTCTTTTAATTCGACATGCTTCATGTGCTGAGTTTTTGCTTTAGGATAAATTTCTTTTAAATCCTCTATTGGATTTTGCTCGATTAAGCGCTCCCGTTTGGCACTTTTTAAAATGTTGGCAACTAAGTCAATGGTTCGTCTGGTAACCTCACGTGGTGGCTCACCATTTGCGTTTACACGCTTCTCAATGCGATCAGCCATCGCTTTACAGTCTTCAAAGCTTACATCCTTTAAAGCGATATTTTCAAAGCAGGGGAGGACGTCTTTTTGCATTCGGTTGTAATCTTGCTGATAGGTTCGCGGTTTGACGTTTCTTTTACGCTCTTCAAGCCAGCCTAGCGCATAATCGTTAAACAGCTGAGCTTGCTCATTATCAAGCCTATCTTGACGTTTTTTAAGCTTAGGATTAATCCCTTCAGCAAGTAGCGCTTTGATATCGGTATTAGCTTTTCGAGCTTCAGCAAGCGACATCAAAGGGTAAGTGCCAAGCGTGACCCGATTTTGTTTATTAGCGAAGCGGTACGCGCTGACCCATGTTTTTGTGCCTGAGTGGCGAACCAAAAGCTGCAAGCCATTTTGGTCAGAATATTTATCAGGGCGCGATGGCGTGCATTTTTCAGTCGGTTTAAGCTTACGAATCTTGGCGTCGCTTAACATGTTGGTCTTATCCCTAAGCTGTCAGCCCTTATATACCAAGGCTTCCGTAATAAATGATGGTCTAAAAGCATAGAAAAATAGCAGCAAGTTGGTCTATTTTTGCTAATTTTTAATATTAGACCATCAGTTAGACCAACACAAGAGCAGGGATAGGTAGAGTTCTTTAGGACAATTTCGGAAAACAAAAACGCATTTATACAGCCTGAAAGCTATACATTGCAAGGGATTAAGGGGTATTTGGGATAGGGTAGGAATGTTTCGGAAAACTAGGAATTTATAAGATTGGCGGTGAAGGAGGGATTCGAACCCTCGATACGCTATTAACGTATACACACTTTCCAGGCGTGCGCTTTCGACCACTCAGCCACTTCACCAATCAAAAAGCTAGTCGCTTTTTTAAGCGCCCAGTTTTTTGAGAGCTTAGTATAGCGAAGTCTGCGATCATTGTCACGTAAAGCAAGACTCAAAGCCTTAATTTTGTCAAATCAGCGCTTTGCAGCTTGCCATTTGGCTGCTAGGATAGCGGTTAAGTTATTTATGAAAGCGCTGCTATGACGTTCATTTATCGCCAAGGTTTATCTTGTCTCACCTACATTTTTTTTAGTCTGATGCTTGTTCTGCCAGCAACTGCTGCTTTGGCAGATGAGTTAAGTGCTTGTAGTGACTCATTTTATGGTGGCATTTATCCTGAATTTGCCAACAAAAAGCTAAGTCAAGGCACCCAGCCTTTATGTTTTAGCGGCTTTGCGGTCATGTATTCAGGCGTCACTAAAACGCCCTTATGGTCAGCTGAGCACTTGACCAAAAAGCGCATCAATGATGCCAAAAAAATCAGCCGCGAAGATAATTTTCATGAAGAAAGCCGACTGCCAAAATCGATTCGCGCGACCTTAAGCGATTATTCCAAATCAGGATTTGATCGCGGTCATTTAGCGCCCAATGGCAATATGGCAAACCGCCAACAGCAATATGACAGCTTTAGCCTTGCCAATATTGCCCCGCAGTCACCAAGAAATAACCGCTACATTTGGCGCAATATTGAAACGGCAACGCGGCAATTAACTCAGCAATACGGCGAAGTTTATAGCGTGACGGGCGTGGCTTTTTTAGACACCAAGGTGAAAACGCTCAAAGGTCGCGTTTTGGTGCCAAGCCATTTTTATAAAGCGGTTTATATTCCAAAATTAAACCAAGCGGGCGCCTACTTTGCACCCAATGATGAGTCCGAGCGCATTGATGTGATCAGCATCAATGAGTTGACTGACAAAGTAGGCATCGATGTGCTGCCAGTTTTGGATGGCAGAAGTAAATCGCAAGCGCTGAATTTGCCATTGGACGCCAATCAGTCGCCAAACCTTGATACTCCTGAAAATAAAGCACCCACGTGGCAGCTTTTTGTCATGGCGATCGTAGATTGGCTGGTAACTCAGTTTCAGGTTTAATGATATTTTTTAGGAGAGCGCCGTGATTGATCCGTTTGCCAACGACTCACAAAGCATGCAAATCGGGGATTTGGTCATTGAAAACCAAACCGATAAAATCAGCATTTATGGGGATATTGACCTGAATTTTAACTCTGAAGGCTTTGAGCAGGCAAAAGCGCTGCTTGAGCTTGCCAGCAAAATTGTCACTGCCTTTCAAAGTGATGACCGTTATCTGAAAAATGATTTGGCGTCAAAGGATATTGATGACCAAAGTGACCATGAAATCAAAAATCCTTTTTTATAAAACTAGGCTATAGTCTTGATTTTATAGCAATATTATTCTATAAAAAAATTACTAGGCAAAATTTGGAAATTGCTTATAATGATATCAACTGGTAAAGGTTTATTTGATTAAAATAAGCCGCTTTTACCCGATTGATGGCATTGAATGATCACAATCATCATTGATTGAACATTGACAGGAGTCGATTATGAAATTATTCTCTAAATCTGCGTTACTCGTTACCGGAATGGGCTTGGCAAGCGTTGCCTTTGCAGCTGACCCCCTTGCCAACACCACTTGGCAAACTTATGATGAAGGTAAGCCAAAAGCGGTGGTCAAAATCACCGAAAATAATGGCGTCCTAAGCGGTAAAATCGTCAGCACAGCTACTGAAAAAGGCAAAAAATATATCGGAATGACGGTCATTTCAGGGCTAAAAGCTGATGGCAATGGCAAATACAGCGGCGGCTCGATCACTGACCCTGAAAAAAATAAAACCTACCGTTTGACTGCAAGCTTAAGCGGTAATGACTTAAATCTAAAAGGTCACTTAGGACCCTTTTCAAGATCTCAAACTTGGAAAAAGAAATAAGCTTTTAATGGTTTAAAACGATCTTATAAAATCCTGAATGACGCTGGTTGTTCAGGATTTTTTAGGTTAAAGGGTTTTAATTTAAAACTTACTTATAGCGCATCAGAGCCCGTTTCGCCCGTGCGAATGCGAATGACTTGCTCAAGATTGGTGACAAAAATTTTGCCATCGCCAATTTTGCCGGTGCTTGCCGCTCGCGTGATGGCTTCAATTGCCGGATCAACCATTTCATCAACAACTGCCGCTTCAATTTTAACTTTTGGTAGAAAATCAACCACGTATTCGGCGCCGCGATACAGCTCAGTATGACCTTTTTGCCGACCAAAGCCTTTAACTTCGGTGACGGTTACGCCATTTACGCCAATCTCAGACAAGGCTTCTCGGACATCATCGAGTTTAAAAGGTTTTAAAATTGCCGTAATCAGCTTCATAATCCTATCCTTAGTATTGATGTTATTGATCTTGCGATTGACTTCGCAGTTCTTTTGTCATGAATTGGTGAGCGTATCAATTTATTATAACCTGATTTAATCGCGCTTAACGAGATAGGCGCTCAGCGTTAACAATTGACATGAGAATCAAGCTTCATGCATTAGGTGTCAATAGTGACTTTAGGGAATAATAAGTAAGGGGTTTTAGTCGCTTCGAGCATTTTTTTGGTGTTGCTGCCTTGAATCAGCTCAAACAGCCTTGATTGCCCAAACGCGCCGGTCATAAGTAGCCCAATGTTATGCTCCTTTTGATATTCACTTAAGATTTGCGTCACATCTCGACCGTCAATCAAGGTTTTTTTGCAAGCAATCCCTGCTTGTTTGAGTCTGGCATAAGCCTCTCGAAGCGACTCGATATTTTCTTCAGTTTGTTTGCCAACCATCACAATATGAACGGTTAAGGCGCGAACAAGCGGCGTTTTACAAAGCCAGTTGAGCATCCTTTGGGCGCAAGCTCGGTTGTCAAAGGCAAATAAAGCTTGCGTTGGGGCGACAAACGGCGCGTGAGTGACCAAGATCGGGCAGTGACTGAGCCGAATCAGCTGACTTAATGAGGGCTTACAGGTGACGTGATGACCGATGACCACAAGCCTTGATTGATTGTCCACGTAATCGAGACTGTCAATCAAGCTTTGATGGCGGTGCAGGGCATAGACTTTGCGTTTATGCTGCTGCTCTTCGCAGTAAGCTTCGGCGTTTGCCAGCAAAGCTTTGGCTTTCATTTTTAATTGGGCGTTGCTCAATTGCTCATGGCTAGTAAAGGTATCGAGCAAATGGCTTTCGTCATCGATGTTAAGGCACCCTGAATAATCGATCGCCGCTTTTTGCGACAAGCTTGGGGCGGCATGAAGCAGCCCAATGGGAGCTTGTAACCTTGCAGCTGCCCAAAGGCTGGCGTCGAGTACGGCTTGAACATGGTTGGGACAATCTAAACAGGCAATCACGCTATCAGGCTTTAACTGACTCACATTGGCACCTTTATCGTTATCATCAAAATGGGCGAGGTTTGGTTTTAAGCAGAAGCAATCGAGGGTATTGAGATTTTGATCTAATCGAGCAGACCGATATCCCGCTTGTCATGGATGGAGAACTTATCAATCAAAGTTCGGCTGGCGTGATTGAGCCCCACCACTTTGACATCAATGCCCTCGCGCTGCAAGCGAATGACCAGCTTATCAAGCGTATCGACAGCGCTTACGTCCCAAAAATGGGCAAGGCTGACGTCAATTTCGACCCGATCAAGCGCCTCTTTGGTATCAAAACTGGCTAAAAAAGGCGTGGTTGAAGCAAAAAATACCTGACCTTGAACGTAGTAATAGCGCGTATTGCCATCGTCACTATAGTGACTGGTCACGGTTAAAAACTGACCGATTTTATTGGCAAAAAACAGCGCTGAGAGCAGCACCCCAACCAAAACGCCATAAGCCAAATTATGAGTAAAAATGGTGGTGGCAACCGTTGCAAGCATGACAATATTAAATGAGGTCGGATGGGTTTTAAACTCGCGAATCGACTGCCAATTAAACGTGCCAATCGACACCATAATCATCACCGCAACCAATGCTGCCATCGGAATTTGGCGAACCCAGTCGCTTAAAAACACCACCAAGATTAGCAGCACCACACCGGCGATCAGCGTGGACAACCGCGTTCTGCCGCCAGATTTGACATTGATCATTGACTGACCAATCATCGCACAGCCTGCCATCCCCCCAAAAAAGCTGGTGACAATATTGGCGATCCCTTGACCACGGCACTCGCGGTTTTTATTGCTTGGGGTATCGGTTAACTCATCAACAATGGTGGCGGTCATCATCGACTCAAGCAGTCCTACTACCGCAAGCGCTAATGAATACGGCGCAATGATGATCAGCGTTTGTAAATTAAGCGGGATATTTGGCAATAAAAACATCGGCAGCGCGTCTGGCAAATCGCCCATACTGCCGACATTTCTAACCTCAAGGTGTAATGCCATGGCAACGGCGGTTAGCCCAACAATACAAACCAGCGGCGAGGGGATCAGCCGACCGATTTTTGGCAGATAAGGAAACAGGTAAATAATGGCAAGCCCTGCTGCCGCCATAGCATAAGTGATCGTTGTGACGCCTTCGGTAAAGGGACTCAGCTCAGGCAATTGCGCCAAAAAAATCAAAATGGCAAGCGCATTGACAAAGCCGATCACCACCGAGCGCGACACAAAGCGCATCAAATTGCCAAGTCGCAGCACGCCCATAATGACTTGAATGATGCCGCAAAGCAGCGTCGCCGCTAGCAAATATTGCAAACCGTGATCGGCGACCAAATCGACCATCACCAGCGCCATCGCCCCCGTTGCCGCTGAAATCATCGCTGGACGACCGCCAACAAAGCTGATCACCACCGCAATACAAAATGAGGCATAAAGCCCCACTTTTGGATCGACCCCAGCGATGATAGAAAAGGCAATCGCCTCGGGAATAAGCGCTAGGGCAACTACCAGCCCTGATAACACATCACCGCGAACATTGGAAAACCACTCGTCACGAACGTCATCAAAAAAAGAGGTCATAAATTAGCTGCATCGAATCAAAAGCAAATTGGCGAAACTTGCCCTATAATAAAGGCGTGACCTAAGTGCTTTATCGCAAAAATTTAGGCGCATCATAGCATAAAGCGCGTAAAAAAAAGTACCGAAAATTAAACGATACCGTTATGATGCCTACACAAAAATAAAAGGGGCATTAACACGTTTTAATCGCTTTTTATTTGCCTTTTTAAGTCACGCCCCACTTTCCCACTGCCCATTATTTGAACTGCTAAGGATGTCATCATGACGGTTGCAAGCCTCACCCCTAATCTATCAACCCCCCTGCAAGTGGTCATCGGACTTGGGCAATCTGGATTATCAGCGGCAAAATATTTAACCCATCAAGGCTTTTGTGTTGCGGTCACTGACGAAAGTGATGCGCCTGCGCTTGCCAATCAGCTTCCTGATGCCATTACCATACGCAAATTTGGCGGGATTGACCCAGAGTTATTATTAACAGCTTGCCGAATTATTATCAGCCCTGGCATTTCTCTTGAGCATCCGGCAATTCAAGCAGCAAAGGCAAAAAATATTTCTGTCGTCAGCGACATTCAGCTGTTTTGTGAGGCTAATTGCGCGCCAATTGTTGCCATTACCGGCTCAAATGCCAAAAGCACGGTCACCACTTTGGTGGGGCAAATGGCAAAAGATGCGGGCGTCAAAGTCGGCGTCGGCGGCAATATTGGCATTCCGGCGCTAAATTTGCTTGATGATCCTGATATGGCGCTTGTCGTTCTTGAGCTGTCAAGTTTTCAGTTAGAAACGGTCAGCAATTTAAACGCTCAAGTGGCAACAGTACTCAATATGTCGCCCGATCATTTAGACCGCCATCATGATATGTTAGGGTATCATCAGGCCAAACATCGCATTTTTCAAGGGGCAAAATCGGTGGTTATCAACCGCGATGATCCAATGACCAAGCCGTTACTTGCCAAAGATTTGCCCTGTTTAAGCTTTGGCATTCAAGCGCCAACAGGTGATGATTTTGGCTTGATCATTGACAATGGTCAAACCTATTTGGCAAAAGGCAGTCATAAATTGATTGGTGCTGATGAACTGATGATCAAAGGTCGTCACAATTTACTAAATGCGCAAGCAGCATTGGCGTTGGGCGAGCTTGCCGGATTGCCGCTTGATAGCATGATTGCCACGCTCAAAAGTTTTTCAGGGCTCGATCACCGCTGTCAATTTGTCGCCAATCATCAAGGCATTGATTATTTTAACGACTCAAAAGGCACCAATATTGGCTCAACCATGGCAGCCATTGAAGGTCTTGGGGCAGTTTACGCACCAAAAGATGGCAAATTGCTCCTCATTTTAGGCGGTCAAGGCAAAGGTCAGGATTTTCGTGAGCTTGTGCCGTTGATCAATCGCTATGTCAGCCACGTTTTATTAATTGGTGAAGATGCTCAAAACATTGCCGCCGATTTAAGTGCGCTGAGCGCTGAGGTAAGCATAACCTTTTGCCAGACGCTAGATCGCGCCATGCAAGCCATTGCAACGATCGTTGAAAGCAGCTTATCGCAAGTTCAAGCGGTACTACTATCGCCTGCTTGTGCAAGCCTTGACCAATTTAAAAACTTTGCTGATCGTGGTCAAGCATTTAGTCGCCACGTCCAAGCGATGATTGACTAATGCCTTAATAGCTTGGCGATCTTTTGAAGTCTGAGTGAAAAATGGCAATAAAAAGTGCGCTAGAGAGTTGTTTTGATTGAGTATGATGGTCATTGTCAGTCATAATAGCAGCTTTAAGATTATTCACGATTGATAATCGCCAAGCTTTTTGTTTTTAGTGTAATCAATATTATGGCAATCTCTTTTTTATCTCGGTCGGTGCAAAAATACACTGACAATTTGGCAAATGATGGTCTGTTTTCTTTGCCATCCGCTCGGGCAGCGCTATTGACCAGCGTTGGCTGCATTTTGGTGCTGAGCTTATTGATGGTCGCCTCAGCTTCTATTCCTTTTGCGCTGACCCGCGAGTTATCCGAGCTGTATTTTTTTAACCGTCAGCTGATTTATATCACTGCTGGGCTGTTTTTTGCAGGATTGGTCTATTTTTTAGTTCCCATTCGATTGTTGTACCAGTCGGGGACGCAGTTTTTTTTGCTCGGCGTGACCGGACTGCTGTTGGTGGCGGTGCTTATTTTTGGAACGCCGATTAACGGGGCAAAGCGCTGGTTTAATCTTGGGGTGTTTAACTTCCAAGTCGCCGAAATGGCAAAGCTTGTGGTGATCTTATTTGTTTCCGACTTTGTGGTTCGCCGATCGTTTGAGGTTCGTAACAGCTGGGATGGGTTTTTGCGAATCTCTGTGGTGATGGGCATTTTGACGGTTTTATTGCTTGCTCAGCCAGATTTTGGCTCATTGGTGGTGATTTTAGGGACGGTATTTGCTATTTTTTATGTGGCAGGGACGCCTTATCGCATGTTTTGGGCACTGGGCGCGTTTTTAAGCTCGCTTGCCGTGGCGGCGATCTTTTTTGCTCAGTACCGATTGACGCGGGCATTGTCATTTATCGATCCCTTTGATGACATCCAAGATACGGATTATCAGCTGGCACGAAGCTTGATTGCGTTTGGTCGCGGTGAGTTTGCAGGCGTCGGCTACGGGGAAAGCGTTCAAAAATTATCGCATTTGCCAGAGGCGCACACCGACTTTTTATTGGCAATTACCGGTGAAGAGCTTGGGTTTTTAGGCGTGTTAATGGTGCTATTGTTAGAGGCATTTATTATTGCCAGCGCCCTTCGCATCAGCTATAACGCGCTCAAACATAAGCAAATGCGAATGAGCTATACCGCGTTTGGTATTGCGATTATTTTTATTGCGCAAACAACGATCAATGCCGCGATGAATATGGGTGCGATGCCAACCAAAGGCTTGACCATGCCATTTTTCAGTTATGGCGGCTCCTCAATGGTGGTAAGCCTGATTATGATGGCGGTATTGCTTAAAATTTGGAAAGAAACGCCAAATATTGATCCCAGTCAGTGCCGATATTATTAATAATATTCATAAGTTCAATCAAGAGCTTTTGGCGCGGTCAAAAAATGAACGTGCTGCAAAGGCTGATTGTCCCATTGAGCGACCGCTTGCGCCAGCATTCGCTCAGGGGTATCAAGGTCAACGGTCGGCTGATTTAATAAGCTCAATGCTTGCTGAATCAGCGCACTTGGGTTACTGGTATCGATCGGCGTGGCAAGATTTTGCTTAGACAGCTTTTGACCATCAGCGTGACAAATGAGCGGCAAATGGTACCAATGATCAACGCTTGGCAAGTTTGCTGCTGCCATAATCGCCATTTGAGCGCTGGTCATGGGCAAAATATCTAAGCCGCGCATCACGTGGCTGATATTTTGTAGCCCATCATCAATGCTTGCTGCCAAAATATAATTGATCATGCCATCGGCGCGTTTGACCACCATATCACCAAGCGACTGCTGCGGATTTTGCCATTGCAATCCTTGAATACCATCCAAAAACCCCGTAGTGACCTCAGGAAGCTGAATCCGAAGCTTATGAGCGCTTTTAGCGAGCTTTTTATGTAAGCAAAGCCGTGGATAACGCTGATTGCGAACCAAGGCGTCTTGAACACTTTTGGGATCATGATCAAAGGGCAATTCTGTGGTTTGGGCATTTGGTAATACAGGCGGATTGGCAATAGGTTGATTCCAAAACGCCATCAGCTGCTTTCGGGAACACGAACAGGCGTAAGTTAAAGGCGCAAGCTTGTCATTTAAAAACTCGTTATAAATGTCCAAGCGCTCGGACTGATAAATCACATCAAAATCCCAATAAAGCCCAAGCGCTTCTAAATCAAGCAAAATCTGCTCGCTAAACTGCTCATCACAGCGCTCATGATCGGTGTCTTCAATTCGCAATCGCCAAAGCCCGCCGATAGATTTGATTTGGCAGTAGCTGGCAAGGGCAGTGGTCAGCGATCCTAAATGCAGCTCGCCGGTTGGCGAAGGCGCAAAGCGGCCGATAGGTTGCCGTTGGTCATGGCTTGCATGGCTCGTATTGACTAAAGGCGTAGCTGAAAAGTCAGTAGCACTGGGTTCGCTGGCATTTGGCATCATAGGCGGTGAATGAATCGTGATTTGGTTTGTCATATGGACATAAAATTGTGAAAAAATAAGCGACCAAACTTGGGGTCGCTTATGGGATTGGCAGTAAGTTTTAGCTTCTAGGTATGACCTTGGTTTTGGCGCTCTTTGATCTCTGATAAGGTTTTGCAGTCAATGCACTGCGTTGCGGTTGGTCTGGCTTCCAATCGGCGCAGCCCAATCTCAACGCCACAAGTCTCGCAGTAGCCGTATTCTTCGTTATCAATCTCCGCAATTGATTTGTCAATTTTACGGATCAATTTACGCTCGCGGTCACGGGTTCGCAGCGCCAAGGCAAACTCTTCTTCTTGGGTTGCACGATCATTGATGTCCGGCATGGCGCTCGACTCATCTTGGATATAGCTTTTGGTGCGATCCGCCTCGCCAATCAGTTGATCCTTCCAGTCTAGTAAAATTGCGCGAAAGTGTTCAAGCTGCGCCTCAGACATGTATTCTTCATCTTCTGCTGGGGCGTAGGGGGCAAATTTCATCTCGTTTGGGTTGGTGGTCAGGGTGCTCATATTAGTATCCTACTTTTTCAAATAATGGCAATAAAACGAGTTGCTAAAGCAACGCTCCTCACAATCATTAAAATCAAGGTTTTATTACAACAATTGCCCAAAAATCATGGGCAAACTTTTGGCTAAAATTATAGTTATTCCTTACGCTTATCCTCGTACCTTAGGCTGCTTTTAGACTTTATTATAAGTTATCCATAACCTGTTATTATTCAGCTTAAGCTTTTGGTGGTGAGGGTAGCCTCAAGTATCCATTCTTTTGACCCAGCTTGCAACCTGTCCATTGTTGCCTAATTGCAACCATCGATAGCCGGGTCGGGCATCAATATCCATCGTAAAGTCATCTTCTAACGGCTTGAACTGATAGCACGTTGATGGGGTCGTATAAACGGTGACGCCATGTTGATGTTTAACGTGTTCTTGGTGAGTATGACCGCTGATAATAACGCGAAGGTTAGCAAATTGGCTAAGTTTTTGCCAAAACATATCGGCATTTTCTGCGATATGCTGATCAATCCAGCTTGAGTGCATGGGGGTAACGTGATGATGAAGAGCAATAAGCGCCGGTTTTTCGCAATTTGTTAACTGATCACTCAGCCAATTAATATCGCTTGTGCTGACTTCCCCCGCAACTTTCCCGGGAATAGCCGAATCGATCAATAACAACTGCCAATTCGCCGTCTCAATCACGTGGCGGCTCAGCAGTCGCGCATCAGCAGGCTTGGCTAAAAAGGTGCGCTGATCAAAGGGCAAATGCGCACCAAGCTCATCAGTCACGTCATGATTTCCTGCCACGCAAGCAAAAGGAATGTTGGTATTTTCTAAAACGGTAAAAATATAATCATAAATATCAGGGCAAACTTTACTGACCAAATCGCCAGTAACCAAAATCAAATCGCAGCGGATCGGCTCCTTTAAAGCTTGATCAAGCAATTTTTCAAAACTTTGACAGCATCTTAATTGGTCATAATTTGTCGCCAGTGTTTTACCTTGAGTCAACTCAGCAATGTGAAGATCAGACAACTGTAAAACATTGATTTGATGGTCAACCGAATCGATAAAAGCGGCAGGGTAATTGAGTGATGACATAAGCTGAGTCCTGAAGTTAAAAGCCAGAATCCCTTCAAGCTTATTTATCGTCATAATTTTGAGCGGATATTGTAAGCCATCACCAAAAAAAATGACCATTTTTGCAGGCGATAAAGAACATTTAGTCGGGTTATAGCACAGTTTTTATAAAATAGCTATTGTTAAGATGCTGATTTTTTTAAAGTTATTTTGGATAAAATAAAGGCTGCCAAAAAAATGAGGGCTAAAATCAAAACAATGGCAAGACCAGTTTGGATATCCAGCCAAACGCTGCCCCAAACCCCAAAAGTTACCCCAACTTGCGCTGCAATCATAGCAAAAATCACCATTTGTTTGGGCGCTGACGCATAAAGCCGTGCCGTTAAAGCAGGAAGCACGAGCAAACCGCTAATCAGCAAACTGCCAACGGCTTGTAAGGCAATGGCGCAAAACCCTGCTAAAATCCCCATAAAAAATAGCCGCTGTTTTAAGGGATGAATGCCTTGAATTTTGGCTAAAGGCTCATAAGTGGCAAGCTTGATTTGCGCCTGCCAAATATAGACCAACGCCGCAATTCCTAGCAGACAAGTTCCGGCAAGAACCGGCAAATCTGACCAATCAACTTCCAATAAACTGCCGAATAAAAACCCCAAAACATTGGCTTGCTGATTGGTCAATTGAGTGAGCGTCAATAGCCCCAAGCAAAGCAAAGTTACCGCCACTACCGATAACACGGCATCGCTTGGCAAGCGCTCATCGTCTAAAAATACCAGCCCTGCCACCACCAAAATGCTGACCAGCGCTACCCCAAGACCAATGGGCAGCTGAAATAATATTGCCAAGCCGACACCAAATAACGTCCCATGAGCCAACGCATCGGCAAAAAATGCCATCCGCCGCCAAAGTACCAAGCAGCCAAGCGGCGCTGACAACAGGGCTAAAATGCTTCCTGCAATCCAAGCCGGAGCGATGATTGAAAGCCAGCTCATAATGGTTTTTCCAAAAGTTAACATTGGGTTGGGCGTTTTAATCGCTCGTAAAGTTAAAGCGTTTCTTGCGGCGCATGGTGCTCGCAGTGGTGGGCTTTATGAACATAAGGCTGCTCATAATGGTGACCAAACAGCTTTTGAAACTCAGGAGTGATGGCAAGCTCGCTTGGCTGACCTTCGCAGCAAATGTGCTTATTTAAACAAATGACTCGCCGTGAGCCTTTCATGACCCAGTGCAAATCATGTGACACCACCACCATAGCGCAGCGCAAAAAATCGGGAAGCTCATCGATAAACTGATACAGCCAAACTTCTGATTCAGGATCTAAGCCTTGCATTGGCTCATCTAAAATCAGCAAATTGGGCTTTTCAAGCAGCGCCCTTGCCAGCAGCACGCGCTGGGTTTCACCACCGGACAAATAGCGAAGCTGCTTATGCCGCAGCGGATTAATAGCAAGGTTTTCAAAAATAAAAGCGTTTTGTTGAGGGGTTAATCTGCCTTTTTTGGCTTGATTTAACAAATCTTGAACCCGAAGCGGCAAAATTGCAGGAACGCTAAATCGCTGCGGAACATAACCAAGTTGTAGCGGTAAATGCGCGTGAATTTGTCCGGACGTTGGTGCAATCAGCCTCAAAATCAGCTTAATAAGCGTCGATTTTCCCGCGCCATTAGGACCAATAATACTGATGGTTTCATGTTGTGCAATCTGCAAGCTGATATGATTGAGCAGCACTTGATGGTCAATTTGGTAGCCCAAATTATCAAGGCTGAGCAGTTTAGAAGCGGCGGCTTGCGAGCAATCAAGCGGCTTTAATGAGCAAACCGAAGCGACTTTGGCATCTATTGGATCGGAAATATTGGGCATAAGGACAGCTGATATGAGAAGTTAAAATGCGAAAATGAAAACCCTATAAAACGGTGTTTAACCAACTGATGAACGGTTTGCGTTATTGGCAATCAGCGCAAACACCAGCAAGCTCGATCACGCTCCGAGCTACCAAAAATTCGGCATCATCTTTAGCAAAGCTCATAATTTCTTGAACCGGCAAGCTGCTGCATTCTTGAACGCGCTGGCATGACTCACAAATCAAAAATGCCGCCGTATGTTTATCGCGCGGATGACAACAAGGCACAAACGCATTTAATGACGTCAATTGATGAATCAAGCCTTCTGACAACAAAAATTCCAAACTGCGATAAACAGTTGGCGGCGCGACGTTTTTGCGATCGGGAGCAGCTTCACTGGTTAAGCGCAGCTGCTGCAATTTAGTGATTAAGTCATAAGCGCCAATTGGCGTATCAGATTCCAAAATCAGCTGATAAATTTGCTGCCGCAGCGGAGTAAAACGAACGCCGCGCTGATCGCACTCTGATTTTGCTGCCAAAATTCGCGCTGTTATCTCATCTTGGCTAAATTGCTGGACATCATGAATATGATTGCAACACGGTTTGCTGGTCATATCGCGCTCCTTTAACGAAACAAAAACAAAGCTGGCATTTTTTGAAGAATAAGCGCTTATGCCCTTATTTTTATTGCTAATCAAACACCGAACTCACTTGCCATCACCTAAAAATCGCCCGCTATTGTAACAAGCCGCAAGCGCTTTACCATCTTTTTAGCAAAATTAATCATAGAAATTCTAATTGTTATAGTATAACATATTATCCAACAGGATGGTTGCTCATATTTAGACGATAATAACCGCAAGTCATTTTGGCAAATATGACCAATTTTAGATCGCAAATTAAGAGAATTAAAACAGGAGTGATGGCAGCAATGTTAAGCAAAACGGCGTTATTTCAACAACAATTTTACGCGCGGGTTAAAAAATTCGGGCTTGGCGTTATGATTGGTGGGGTCGCAATAACAAGCAGCACTTTGGCAATAGCAGCAACCCAATCAACGGTGAGCGTGAGCAATTATCCGTTATATTTACTAAGTAAAGCGGTCACCAAAGGCGCGGCGCCTGCCAAGCAAATTTTGCAATCAGGGGAGGTCGGTCATCATGGCGCGATCAGTCCTAGTGACATTAAAACCATTCAAGACAGCAAATTTGTGGTTTGGTTTGGTGCGCCATTAGAAGCCAATTTAGCGCCAACGCTAAATAAAGCGCCAAATAGCATCTCATTATTCAAATTTCGCGCCTTTAATCGCTTCCCGCTTCGCGATATTCAAGGCACGTCGATAAAAAATTCTTTAGATCCGCACCTTTGGCTCGATCCGCAAAATGCCAAAGCCATCACCCGAGCACTAGCTGCGATCCATAGCCACGCTGACCCTAAAAACAAAGCGCTTTATCAAGCCAATGCCCAAAAATTTGCTCAAGATTTGGATAATGCCGTTAAAAAAGTGCAAGCCAATCGATCGCCTAAGTCTTACTGGTCATATCACGACGCTTATCATTATCTTGAGCCTGCGCTTAAGCTCAATTTTGCAGGAAGTTTAAGCTCAGACCATCATTTAGAGCCAACGGCATCCCAAATAAAATGGCTAAGCGATCATCGCCCTAAAAAACAAATGTGCTTAATCAGTGAAGGCGCGCCAAAAAAAGGATTGATTGCTAAATTAAACCCTGTAACCGTTACTGTTCAACAAGAAGACATGAGCGGCGCTACTGATTTTATCAGCGGCTGGCGTAAGATGGCTGAGCAAATTTCGCATTGCGCCTCATGATACTGGTTATTTATCGCGACAATATTTGCTTAAAATCTTGGCTTAAGGGCAGATTTTTGCTAAAATAGCGGCTTATAAATAATTGAAAATTATCAGTATTTATTAAGTTGCAAATTAGAATTTTTTATTGGTTGACAAACGTCACATTTTACTTGCTTAAGCGCTGCGCCCTCCTTATAATGGGGGCGTTTTATTTTGGGCAAAGCCTGTCCCAAGCGCTCCCATAAGTCGTAATTAAGCTATAGGATCGCTTATGACCCAGCCGGCAAAGCGTCAGCCAACGCTGAATTTAAGCGCTTATAGCAAACAGCAGTCTTGGCTCTTGTTGATTGTGATTTTGATAATCTGGGCGGTTGACGCGCTTTGTCTAAAAAGTGATGGCATCATTACCAAAAGCGCCGCTTTAGGAGCGCTGTTAAGCTTTGTGGCTCAATGGGTTTTTACCCGCTTTGTATTTTGGCACTCAGGATATCGCGCGCGCCGGCAAATTGTCAGCCAGCTTTACCGGGGTCAAATGATAAAATGGCTCATCATTGCTTTTGGATTTGCGCTGATTTTTAGCTTTATTCAGCCGCTATCAGCCCCTGCGCTTATTATCGGTTTTGTATTGATGCAGGTTGGACATAATATTTTATTCGCTTTTTTAAGCGATCGCTAAAATAAACTTGTAACAAAAATAATATTTTACAATTTTTTTATTAGCGCAAAGCCACATTACTAAACGCGAACCGTGGAACCCTTAGTAACATAAGGGATAAAAAAGTCATAATTGACTTTACACGATTACAACGCTGCATTAAGATGTACAGCTGAATATTTCGCTTAAACGCGACATATTGACTCATTATTTGCTAAATGGATGATTAGCAAAACAACCACCAATATTTATGAGTGGATACCAAGGGCTGGTGATGATTAGTCAAAAGCCCTTTTTTGATAGCTAAAATTTGTTAAAGCCAAAAAATTGCCTTTAAAAATAGGCAGTTATAAAAGCAAGATGGGTTGGCTGTCGTAGGTGATAACAGCGTTAAAACGCGGCATGAGCCGTTTTAATATCACCATGACAACCAAGATTTTGGTAGTTGATTGAATCGTTGATTAATAAGAAGCTTACACTATGGCAGCCGAGCAGACATCATCAGAGTATATCTCTCACCACTTAACCAACTGGACGTTTGGCTACTTGCCGGGCGAGGGTTGGACTGTTGCCCATACCGCAGAAGAAGCGGGGCGAATGGGATTTAACGCCATTCATTTAGACTCCATGCTTTGGTCGATTGGTCTTGGTATTGTGTTTTGTGCCATTTTTTGGTCGGTTGCCAAAAAAGTCACCTCAGGCGTTCCAAGCAAAACCCAAGCGGCGGTTGAGATGATTGTTGAGTTTGTTGATAGCAACGTTCGCGACTCTTATAGCGGCACCTCAAAGCTGGTTGCGCCTTTAGCACTGACCATCTTTGTTTGGATCTTTTTGATGAACCTTATGGATTTGATGCCGATTGACTTTATTCCAAGTCTGGCAGGTCAAATCGGTGCGATGATGGGATATGACCCACATCATGTGTTCTTTAAAATCGTTCCAACCACCGATCCTAACATCACGCTTGGCATGTCATTTTCCGTCTTTGCTTTGATTATCTTTTATAGCATTAAAGAAAAAGGTTTGGGCGGCTTTGTTGGCGAGCTTACCTTGCACCCTTTTAGTGCCAAAAATCCAATTGCAAAAATTATCTTAATTCCCATCAACTTTATCTTAGAGTTTGTGACCTTGATCGCTAAACCCATCTCACTTGGGCTGCGACTGTTCGGTAACATGTATGCTGGCGAATTGATTTTTGTATTGATTGCCCTAATGCCGTTTTGGATTCAATGGGCGTTGTCTGTACCGTGGGCTATCTTCCACATTTTAATTATTACCCTTCAAGCGTTCGTCTTTATGATGCTCACGATAGTTTATCTGTCACTTGCGTCATCAACCGAACATTAATTAGACTTTCAATAGGTAAATGAGGATACATCAATGGATCCAGTATTAGGTGGTTACACAGTTATCGCAGTGGCTTTGCTTATCGGTTTAGGCGCTCTTGGCACCGGCATCGGCTTTGCAATCTTGGGCGGCAAGTTTCTAGAAGGCGTTGCGCGTCAGCCTGAGCTTGGCTCACAGTTGCAAACTCGTATGTTCATCGTCGCAGGTCTTCTTGATGCGGTTCCGATGATTGGTGTTGGTATTGCGATGCTTCTATTATTTGCAAACCCTCTAGCCGGTTAATCTGAAGGCTCAGTGTTATTTGAGGGTCAAGGCGAATCTTGGCACTCAAATAGGTCAATGACCCTGAATTTTCATGAATAAAGAGGTGATCACGTGAATATCAATTCTACCCTCATCGGTCAGGCCATTGCTTTTGCAATATTTGTGGTGTTTTGCATGAAATTCGTGTGGCCACCCCTAATTAATGCCATCAATGAGCGCCAGCGTAAAATCGCTGAAGGCTTAAGCGCGGCTGAAAAGGCAAAAGCGGACTTGGCAACGGCTGAGCAGGACGTTCAAGATGAGCTTAATTTGGCAAAGTCAAAAGCTGCCGCTTTAATTGAACAAGCAAATAAAAGCGCCAACCAATTGGTTGAGGATGCAAAAATTCAAGCGCAAGCTGAAGGTGAGCGAATCCGCCAACAAGCAAAAGCGGCGATTGACCAAGAAATCAGTCAAGCTCGCGAAACCCTTCGCGCTCAAGTGGCTGAGTTGTCAGTTCTTGGCGCTGAAAAGATTTTGCAAGACAACGTTGATGCGCAAAAGCACGCCAGCATGTTAGACCAACTAGCGGCAAAGCTGTAATAGTGAGGATATATGGCTGACTTATCAACCTTAGCAAGACCCTACGCAAAAGCGGCGTTTGACTATGCCCATGAGCATGGCGTGGTCAATGAGTGGGAAGATTTCTTATTCATTGCCAGCACCATTGTCAATGATCATGATTTTTCATCATGGCTTGACAATCCTGCTGTTTCTGCTGAGTTGAAATCAGCCGCCTTGATCGACCTTTATAACAGCAACGTTGCCGGCGCCAGTGAATCTGCGCTCAAGCAACTGCTTGATGCTACAAAAGGTTACGGCGCAACTGAGTTGCGCTATCAAGACGTAAGCGTTGAGCTTACCAACTTTATCCAGCAGCTTGCACAGCAAGAGCGTTTGGCACTGCTACCTGCTATTTATGAGCATTATCGCCGTCACAAAGCATCAAGTTTAAAACAGCTGGATGCTTATGTGACTTCAGCGTATCCCCTGACTGACGCTCAGCGCGAGATGTTTCAGTCAAAGCTTGCCGCTTCAATGAACGCAAGCGTGGTGATTCATGAAGCAGTAGATCCAAGCCTTTTGGCAGGAGCGACCATCAAAATCGGTGACAAGGTGATCGATGATTCGATGCGCGGCAAGTTACAACAGTTAAAATCACAACTCATGGCTTAATTTGCCGCGCACAGATGTCTGCGTGAGGTGACGCAAAGTCAATGGTCGGGTTATCATTATTAAAGGAAACAAGGCAATGCAACAATTGAATCCAGCGGAAATCAGTAATCTGATCAAGCAGCGAATTCAAGACCTTGATGCGGGTGCAACTGCAAAAAATGAAGGCACGATTGTCAAAGTATCGGACGGTATCGTGCAGATTCATGGTCTTGAAGATGCCATGTACGGCGAAATGATTGAGTTTGAAGGCGACATTTATGGTATGGCGCTCAACTTAGAGCGTGACTCTGTCGGCGCGGTGGTTCTTGGGGATTATTTGCCATTGCAAGAAGGTCAAAAAGCCTTTTGTACCGGTCGCATTTTAGAAGTTCCAGTAGGTCCTGAGCTTCTTGGTCGCGTTGTTGATGCCCTAGGAAACCCGATCGATGGCAAAGGTCCGATCAATGCCAAATTGACCGATAAAGTTGAAAAAATTGCCCCAGGCGTTATTGACCGTCAATCGGTTGATCAGCCAGTGATGACCGGTTATAAAGCCGTTGATACCATGATTCCTATTGGTCGTGGTCAGCGTGAGCTTATCATTGGTGACCGTCAGACTGGTAAAACCGCCATGGCAATTGATGCCATCATCGCGCAAAAAGCTTCTGGCATTAAGTGCGTTTATGTTGCCGTTGGTCAAAAGCGCTCAACGATTGCTAACGTGGTTCGTAAACTTGAAGAAACCGGCGCGCTTGAGTACACCACCGTTGTAGTAGCATCGGCATCAGAACCTGCTGCGCTGCAATATATCGCGCCATATTCTGGCTGTACCATGGGCGAATACTTCCGTGATCGCGGCGAAGATGCGCTGATTGTGTTTGATGACTTATCAAAACAAGCGGTTGCTTATCGTCAGATTTCACTACTACTGCGCCGACCACCAGGTCGTGAAGCGTATCCAGGGGACGTGTTTTACTTACATTCACGCTTACTTGAGCGCGCCTCTCGCGTGAACGCCGCTTACGTTGAAAAATTCACCAATGGTGAAGTGACCGGCAAAACGGGCTCATTGACCGCATTGCCGATCATTGAAACCCAAGCAGGTGACGTCTCAGCATTCGTTCCAACCAACGTGATTTCAATTACTGACGGTCAGATTTTCTTAGAATCAAGCTTGTTTAGTGCTGGTATTCGTCCTGCGGTGAACGCTGGTATTTCGGTCTCGCGCGTTGGTGGTTCAGCGCAAACCAAAATTATTAAAAAGCTGTCTGGTGGTATTCGTACTGCGCTTGCTCAGTACCGTGAACTTGCGGCGTTTGCTCAGTTTGCCTCCGACCTTGATGATGCAACTCGAGCTCAGCTTGACCACGGTGAGCGTGTCACCGAACTTATGAAGCAAAAACAATATCAGCCGATGTCAATTGCTGAGCAAGCCGCGGTAATTTTTGCCTCAAACGAAGGTTACTTATCAGACATTCCGGTTGAAAAAATCGGCGCGTTTGAAGCCGCTTATCTTCGCTATATGTTCGACGAGCAAAATGACTTGATGACTGAGATTAATGACACGGCAAATTATAACGATGATATTGCCAACCGTTTAAAAACTTCTATTGAAACTTTTAAACAAAACCACAGTTATTAAGATCAGCAGTTAAGATAACCGGTGGCTTTTATGGACAAAGCGTTGCCCAGTAACTTGTGCTACGCTTGTCTATAGTAGTTATCCGGATTGCGAAGTGGCAGCAAGCGCAGCCTCGCCAATGCTTTTTAATCCTCTTATATTGGAATCATTATGGCAAGCTTAAAAGAAATTCGTGCCAAAGTCACCAGTATTAAAAGCACCCAAAAAATCACCCGCGCCATGCAGATGGTTGCGGCAAGTAAGATGCGCCGAGCTCAGGATCGCATGGAATTGGGGCGCCCGTATGCAGACAGTATGCGCCGGGTTATCTCGCATTTGGTGAATGCGTCATCTGATTACAAACACCCGTATATGGTGTCGCGAGCGGTCAATAAAGTGGGCTATATCGTCATCACCTCAGATCGCGGCTTGGCGGGCGGCTTAAATATCAACTTATTTAAAGCGCTCACTAAAAATATCCAAAGCTATGAAGGTCAATCGGTTCAAGCTGAATTTGCGGTTATTGGCTCAAAAGGCGTTAGTTTTTTCAAAAATTTTGGCGGTAATGTCACCTCAGCGGTGACCGATTATGGTGATAACCCTACCTTTGAGCAGCTAAATGCGCCTGTTCAAGCCATGCTTGATGATTATGCTAACGGCAAGCTTGATCGCATTTACGTGGTTTATAACCAGTTTATCAATGCCATGACGCAAAAGCCGACCGTCACGCAATTGGTGCCGTTACCTGAAACTGCGTTTGGCGGTGAAGAAAGCGCCATTCAAACTGAATTAAGCTGGGATTATATTTACGAGCCTGACATCAAAACTTTAATTGATGGCTTGCTTGGTCGCTATATTGAGTCAATTGTTTACCAAGCGGTGATGGAAAATATCGCCTCTGAGCAGTCCTCGCGAATGGTCGCCATGAAAGCGGCAACCGATAACGCCGGTGAGTTGATTAACGATTTACAGTTGGTTTATAACAAGCTTCGTCAAGCGGCGATTACCCGAGAAATCTCGGAAATCGTTGGCGGTGCGGCAGCCGTTTCTTAACTGACTACCTAATTTTAGAATTTCAAGGAGAACGCGATGAGTAGCGGTCGTATTGTACAGATCATCGGCGCGGTAATTGATGTTGAATTTAACCGTGACGACGTCCCCCAAATTTATGATGCCCTGCAAGTTGATGGCACCGATACCACGCTTGAAGTTCAGCAGCAGCTTGGCGACGGTATTGTGCGAACCATCGCGATGGGATCTACCGAAGGTTTAAAACGTAACCTTCCGGTGACCAACACTGGCGCGCCGATTTCTGTTCCTGTTGGAAACGGAACGCTTGGTCGAATTATGGATGTGCTTGGTCGCCCGATTGATGAAGCAGGCCCCGTTCCAACCGAAGAAAAATGGTCAATCCATAGAGAGGCGCCAACATACGCTGAGCAATCAAACAGCACTGAGCTTTTAGAAACGGGAATTAAAGTGATTGACCTACTTTGCCCGTTTGCGAAAGGTGGTAAAGTTGGTTTGTTTGGTGGTGCAGGCGTTGGTAAAACCGTCAACATGATGGAACTGATCAACAACATCGCTTTGAAGCACTCAGGACTATCGGTGTTTGCAGGGGTGGGTGAGCGTACCCGTGAAGGTAACGACTTCTATCATGAAATGCAAGAAGCGGGCGTCGTTAACACTGAAGACTTTAGCCAATCAAAAGTGGCGATGGTTTACGGTCAGATGAATGAGCCACCAGGAAACCGCTTGCGCGTCGCCTTGACAGGTTTGACGATGGCGGAATACTTCCGTGATTCAAAAGACCCGGCTACTGGCAAAGGTCGTGACGTACTTTTATTCGTTGATAACATTTACCGTTATACGTTGGCAGGAACCGAAGTGTCCGCACTTTTAGGTCGTATGCCATCCGCGGTAGGCTATCAGCCAACGCTAGCTGAAGAAATGGGTGTCTTGCAAGAGCGAATCACTTCAACACAATCAGGATCGATCACTTCGGTTCAAGCGGTTTACGTTCCAGCCGATGACTTAACGGATCCATCCCCTGCAACGACGTTTGCTCACTTGGATGCCACTGTTGTTTTGAGCCGTGATATTGCCTCACAAGGGATTTATCCTGCGGTTGATCCATTGGATTCAACCTCACGTCAGCTTGACCCGCAAGTCATTGGTGAAGAGCATTACAACGTTGCCCGCGGCGTTCAAGAAGTCCTTCAGCGTTATAAAGAGCTTAAAGACATCATTGCCATTTTGGGAATGGATGAATTGTCTGAAGAAGATAAGCTTGTGGTTTACCGCGCTCGTAAAATTCAGCGCTTCTTATCACAGCCGTTCCACGTCGCCGAAGTCTTCACTGGGGCTCCTGGAAAATACGTTGCCCTTCGTGACACCATTGCCAGCTTTAAAGCTATCATTGCCGGTGAATACGATGATTTGCCAGAACAAGCGTTCTATATGGCAGGCGGCATCGATGAAGTTGTGGCGAAAGCTGAACAAATGAAATCAGCGGCTGCTTAATTAAGTGTGCGCCAGTTCAAGCAATTGGCGCAACCGTTCGTTCACCGTTTTTAAGCTCAGGAGTTAACTATGGCAACCTTCCAATGCCGCGTCGTAAGCGCTCGTGAAGAGCTGTTTTCAGGCGAGATCACCATGCTGATTGCCACCGGAAGCGAAGGCGAGGTTGGGGTGCTTGCAGGACATACCCCACTGATTACCTTATTAAAGCCTGGCGCGATGCGCGTTCAGACCGCTAATGGTGATGAAGAAGTTATCTATGTCTCAGGTGGCGTGCTAGAAGTTCAGCCAAAAATGGTGACGGTGCTTGCTGATACTGCCGTTCGCGCTCATAACCTTGATGAAAGCAAAATCATTGAGGCGCGTAAAAAAGCGGAGCAGATGCTGGTCAATCAATCAGATACCCTGCAAACCAATGCTGCGCTTGCTTCACTTGCTGAATCGGTGGCGCAATTGCAAACCTTGCGCAAATTTAAAAACCGCGCTTAAGTTTGATCGAGTTATTAAAAACAGTCCAATTTGGGCTGTTTTTTTTGCTGTATACCTAGTTATGTCAGAAAGTTTGCGCTTTTGGACGAAAACTAATGTTTTTACCCATATTGTTTATAGGTTTTGTTAACACAAATAAGCTATAGTATAAGAATCAATAGATTTGATAGTATACTATGTTACCAAGACTGCGCTGAAGAATCAGCGCCTTGTTCCATTTTTAGGTGATCATTTTAGACTAAATTAAGCAGCCGCTTTTTTTTTGACCCATCTCCTTAGAGGACATAACAATGACAATGAATGAAGAAGATACCACCCCCCGAATTTTAATCGTAGAAGATGATGAGCGGTTAGCCATGTTAACCCAAGACTATTTGGTAAAAAATGGTCTTGAAGTGGCAATCGAAACTGATGGCAACCGCGCGATTCGCCGGATTGTTAATGAGCAGCCAGACTTGGTCGTTCTTGATGTGATGCTTCCTGGCAGCGATGGCTTGACCGTTTGCCGTGAAGTGCGACCACATTTTCAAAACCCTATTTTGATGCTCACCGCCCGAACTGAAGATATGGATCAGGTTTTAGGACTTGAGATGGGCGCGGACGATTATGTGGCGAAACCTGCCCAGCCTCGCGTTCTTTTAGCTCGAATCCGGGCGTTACTGCGACGCTCAGAAAATGCGCCGTCAGAAGATGTGCCTCAGCGACTTGAGTTTGGTGACTTGATCATTGATAACGGCGGTAGATCTGTGATGCTTGGCGATGAGCTGGTTGACTTTACTAGCGCTGAATACGATCTGTTATGGCTTTTAGCCTCAAACGCCGGTCGCATTTTATCGCGTGAAGATATTTTCGAGCGCCTTCGCGGTATTGAATATGACGGTCAAGACCGCTCCATTGACGTTCGTATTTCACGAATTCGCCCAAAAATTGGTGATGACCCTGAAAACCCAAAACGCATCAAAACGGTTCGTAGCAAAGGCTATTTGTTTGTTAAAGAAGGCAACTGATCACCTATTGCCCGCGATCGTATTGATTTGATAAAAAAACCAGCATCATGCTGGTTTTTTTTTGGGATAATGGTAAGATTTTGACCGAAGTTTTACGATCTATGGTTTAATAAGTGCTCACTTTTATCAGCACCTCGCTTTTTTAAGCGTTACTTTTTTATCATAAAGACCATCATTCGGTCATAAGTTGGTTTTGGCGGCGTATGTCCTTAGTTTCTTCTTTAAAGCACAGTATTTTTGTCCGAATTTATGGCGGGCTGTTGATTGTTTGCTTGTGTGTGGCGCTGTTTGCGCAATTGCTGCTTGATACGATCAATAAAGAGCGCATTCAGTCGTACCGCGAAAAAATGGCGACCGGCGCGTTTTATTTGGTCAGTGAAGGCATCAATCATCAAGATACTAAGACTCAGCGCGATTACTGGCTGTCCGATGCCAGCAGTTTGTTTGGCTCGACCTTTCGCATCATTCCGATGAAGGAGGTTGAATTTACCTCAAGTGAGCTGCGCCGACTTGAGCGCGGTGAGACGGTGGTCAGATACAAATCCCAGCCCAATTATGCCGACGTTTATCATAAGCTTCCAGATGACAATTCGGTGCTTAGTGTTCGTATTTTACAGGTGACCGAGCAACAAGTTCGCGCGCTGGCGGTATTTTTATTAGATGACTTGTCTTATTATCCAACGCTTTCAGCAAAACGGATGCGCCTGCTTGAATTGGAAGAAAAGTTTTCATTTCCGCTTGAAATTAAATCCGTCAACGCGCTTAATTTAGACAGTGATCAGTTGTCACGAATCCGCCGCGATGAGGTGGTGATTAAGTTTCAAGACACCAACAACAGCCAAAGTAACTCCTCGATCAGCATCATTGTGCCTTCAGAAATCAATGATATGGCAATTTTGATGGGACCTATTCCGCTGTTTAATTGGTTCCCGCTGAATTTAATCATTAGTATGGTATTGATCAGTATGTTTTTGATCAGCCTTGGGGTTTATGCGCTGATCTTCCCGCTTGAGCGTAAGTTGCAGCTCATTCAGCTTGGCGTTAATGAGGTGAGTAAAGGCAACCTTGACACCAAAGTTCAAGTGATCGGTCAAGATGAAATCGCTAAGCTTGCCGCGACATTTAACGCGATGACTGCCCATATCAAGCGCTTGATCGAGTCGCAGCGCGAGCTGACCCGAGCGGTATCGCATGAGCTTAGAACGCCGGTAGCGCGGATTCGCTTTGCGGTTGATATGCTGGCGGATACGGATGATGAAGACTCGCGGTTTATGCAGCGCGATTATATTGATGAAGATATTGAATCGCTAAATGGGCTGATTGACGAGATTTTGACTTATGCTAAGCTTGAGGAAGGCTCGCCTAAGCTTGATTTGGAGCCGGTCAATTTAAAAGAGCTGATTGAACAAGTTGAGCGCGAAACCAATGCGTTAGGAAAGCCAATAAAAATCGTCGCGCAACTACCAAATGCCAAAGTGACCGCCGTGGCAGATCGCCGCTATTTGCACCGAGTGATCCAAAACTTAGCCGGAAATGCGCTTCGTTATGCCGAAACCACCATTATTATTAGCGCTGGCGTTAAAAAGGGCAATGCGTTTGTCAGTGTTGAAGATGATGGTCATGGGATTCCAGAAGCCGATCGCGAGCGCGTCTTTATTCCGTTTTCGCGACTTGATGACAGCCGAACGCGCGCTTCAGGCGGTTATGGGTTGGGACTGTCAATTGTCTCAAGGATCGCTTTTTGGTTTAGTGGCAGCATGAAAGTGGATGAAAGCCCAAGTCTTGGCGGGGCGCGATTTGTGATGACGTGGCCGGTTAAGCCATTAACTCAAACCATTGCTGCTGATGAATTGACCCAGGAGCAAAGCGAGCGCTCATTTAAAGAAGATTGACGCCATCAGCATATCAAAAGCTTACAGCAGCTAAGGAGAGATCGTGCCCTATTTGTTTGGTGGTTTGGTGGTATTAAATGCCGTGGTGCTCAGCTATTATTTATTTTTAAAGCCGCCCAGTACTTCAATCAGCGTTAAGCAAGCGCAAGCGGCGATCACGCAGCCCATTGATTTTAGCAATAGCGCCGCTGACATTCCGCCGCCTATTGGCAACCAAAAGTAAGCCTTATTAAATCAACCGCTGATTTTTTAACTGGATCACTCGCCTTTAATGACATTTTCTGGCGGCGGCAAAGGTTTTGACGTGTCCGTTTGATCATGATCAGTCACTTTTGAGATCAGCGGAATTCGAACGCAAACTTGCAATCCACCATGCGGATGATTGATGGCTTCAACCGTTCCATGATGCAGTCTTGCAATTCGGTTAACAATAGCAAGACCAAGACCGCTTCCTTGCGTTGTTCGTGCTGTCTCGCCGCGCTCAAAGGGCTGCATGATGCGCTCTAACTGGTCTTCAGCAACCCCTTCACCGCAGTCGCGAACACAAATGAGCAGCTCTTCTTGAGCTTCTTTTTTCACCTCATTTTCGCTGATGACCTCGCTATTGTCATCACGTTCGATAAAAGTTGGCACAATGGTTGCTGACAAATAAATGGGCGGCTTGCCATAACGATTGGCATTATTGACCAAATTAATAATCAAGCGCTTGATCGATAGCGGTCGCACCGGAACTGCCTTTTGGCATTCTGACTGATAAACAAACTTCATCGGCGCAAACTGAACCATAATTTCATTAAAAATTACGTCCAAATTGGTCAATCGCACCGGCTCATCCGAGCCATCTTTCATAAATGAGATGAACTGCTCTAAAATGGCGTCCATATCTTCAATGTCGTAAATCAGCCCTTCACGAAAAAAGTCATCGGGGAGCATTTCAGCGGTGAGACGCATTCGGGTCAATGGCGTTCGTAGATCATGAGAAATTCCCGCAAGCATAATGGTGCGCTCTTTTTGGGCTTGATTTAAAGTGGTAAATAAGCGATTAAACGCGGTATTGACCTGACGAATTTCAGTGGGACCTTCGCGCGTGGGAAGCGTGGTGGCATGACCTAAGCGGATATAATTGGTTGCGGCGCGCTGAAGGTGGCGCAGGGGTCGGTTAAGCTGGCGCACCAATAAAATAATGATCACTAAAGTTAAAATTGGCAGCCCCAATAAAAACAGCAAAAGTAGCGATGGGCTATATTGCGAGTAATAAACTACCGGCTCACGGATCCAAAAGCTTTGATCCAAGCTGTCTTGAACCCAAAGCTGAGGAGTGGGTTTAAATTTAAAATACACCTCAACTGGTCGCCCAAGCTGGGTGCTGATTTCTTCTTGAAGCACATCGGTGAACAGCCCCACAAAGGCTTTATCTTCAACCTTTGGAAACTCGCTTGGGTTTTCAACCACAATCACATGCGAGTGCTCATAAACCCACTGGCGCATTTTTGGTGTATCTGACCAGTCTTTTTTAACACTACTGATTAAATTAAGTTCACTGGTCAAATAGCGGGCGTGGGTTTTTAATTCAGGCAAATAAAGGCTGCGCCAAAACAACCAAAGCGACAGCCCAACGCTACAGATCACAATAAACGCCACCATCAATGTGGTCAGCCAACTGTTTGACCAGCTGCGCTTTGCCCAAAAAAGCTGAAAGCGCTGACGGGCAGGGTTTGGGGGAACAATTGGGGCAGCCATAATCAGCTCTCAAACTTAAAATTAACGTCAAATATGGGGCTTAAAACAGCCTGTTATTAAATGCTGTCAGCCACAAAATGGCAAGGCTTTTTGGTAAATAAGTGATTGTTATGACGAAAAAAATAAACAAGGATTGTATTTTCAATCCTTAAATTTTGTGCTATGATTATGCCCTTTTTGGTATACCTGCGAAAGAGAGAATTCACATGGTTGTTATTCGTTTAGCACGGGGCGGTGCCAAAAAACGCCCATTTTATCAAGTTGTTGTTGCCGATCAGCGTAACTCACGCGATGGCCGCTACATTGAAAATATTGGCTTTTTTAACCCGCTTGCAAAAGCTACTGAAGAAGCGGTTCGCTTGAATATGGAAGCTTACAATGCTTGGATCGCTAAGGGCGCTCAGCCGTCTGATCGCGTTGCCGCATTGGCAAAATCTTACAAGCCTGCCACTCAAGAAGCCACTGCTTAATCTAAGGGTTATTTCCGAGTTTTAGGAAATAATACGGCAAAAATAGCAAGAAAATAGGTGCAGGATATGACAGTTCCTGATATCAGTAACTTAATAAACATCGGTCAGCTTAAAAAGCCTTATGGCATTAAAGGCTGGCTTTGGGTATTTAGCCATACTGATAACCGTAGTGATATTTTTGCCATGAATCCTTGGTGGATCAAAACGGCGCTTGGGCTAAAACCGCTGACAGTCGTCAACTGGCGGCATCAAGGTTCAGGACTGGTGGCTCAGTTTAAAGAAGTTCCAGATCGCAACATTGCTGAAACGATGAATGGCGTGACGATTTGGGTCTCTAAAGACAATTTGCCGTCGCCTGCGGACGATGAGTATTATTGGTCGGATCTGATCGGACTTCACGTCGTCAATGAGCAAGGCGAAAACTTAGGTGATATTGCCGAGATGTTTGAAACCGGCGCTCATGATGTGATGGAAGTGGCAGCGACCGCAGACAGCATTGATGATGAGTCGCGCTTGATTCCTTGGCATAAGCAGACTGTTATTCGCGTTGATTTAGCAAATAAAACGGTAACTGTTGACTGGCAAAGCGATTATTGATGGCTTAAGGTTGAAACGCGGATGTATTTTGCGGTGATTAGCATTTTTCCTGAGATGTTTGCGGCGATCCGCGACTTTGGCATCACAGGTCGGGCTATGAGTCAGCAGCAGGTCGTGATGGAGTGTTTTAATCCGCGCGACTTTACCAGCGACAACTATCGCCGCGTTGATGAGCGTCCTTTTGGGGGCGGTCCTGGTATGGTGATGATGGCTGAGCCATTATTAAAAGCCATTACCAAGGCAAAGCAGCAAGCAAAAGAGGCGGGCTGCCGTGAGGGCAAATCGCATTGTCCTGTGGTGTATTTATCGCCGCAAGGCTCAACGCTATCAGAGCCGCAAGTGGTTAATTTTTCAGCCCTTGATGGTATGATTTTGCTTTGCGGTCGTTATGAAGGTATTGATGAGCGTTTATTGCAAGCTCATGTTGATATTGAAGTATCGCTTGGCGATTATGTCTTAAGCGGCGGTGAGCTTGCCGCCATGGTACTGATGGACAGCGTCATTCGGCGTTTGCCAAATGTGATGGGCGATGATCAATCCGCTGAGCAAGACTCATTTGTTGAGGGGCTTCTTGATTGTCCACACTATACCAAGCCGGTTGAATTTTCAGGAATGAAGGTTCCTAAGGTTTTGCTGTCAGGTCATCATGGCAATATTGCAAAATGGCGCTTTTATCAACAAGTAGCGCGAACAAAAGCTCGTCGACCTGATTTATGGCAACAGTTTTGTCCAACGCCTGATCAAGAACGTTGGCTTAAGCAAATGAAAGATTTTGATGTTAATTAAATCGCTTATGTCGCATAAGCATTTAAACCCCTTTTTATGTCATATTTTTTAATATGATGACTTATTAAAAACAGGTGATACGCGAAAAGCCTCTATCATCTAATGTGAGGAGATTACTCTCATGAGCAACAAGCATCCATTGGTTCAAGTTATCGAAAATGCCCAATTGCGTGAGCACCCAAGCTTCGCTCCTGGTGATACCGTTGTGGTTCAAGTTAAAGTTCGCGAAGGCGACCGTGAGCGTTTACAGGCGTTTGAAGGCGTGGTAATTGCAAAGCGTAACCGCGGTTTAAATTCAGCCTTTACCGTTCGTAAAATTTCAAGTGGTGTTGGGGTTGAGCGTGCGTTCCAATTGCACTCACCAATCGTAGATAGCATTGAAGTGAAACGCCGTGGTGCAGTTCGCCGTGCTAAACTTTACTACCTTCGTGAGCGTTCTGGCAAATCAGCACGTATTCGTGAAAAGCTTGGTGCTCGTCCTGCTCAGCAAAAAGCTGTGGCTGAAACTGCGACTGAAGCTTAATTGCCAGTCTAAAGCTTATTTTTTATTTATAAATAAGTAGGTATGCCAAAAAAGACAAAGCCCCAATTTAGCGATTGCTAAATTGGGGTTTTTGTTTGGATGGTTTTGTAAGACTTTAGCGGCTAGTTGCTGGCGTCATCAGAGCTTTTGTCTTGATACACTGAGCTTGATTGATTTTTTGAGTGACTAAATTTACGCAAGCGGACATAAACGGTTTTTTTAACAGTGGCAACCACTTTTTGCTTGTCATCAACAATCTCAGTTTCATACTCGCGAAAGACCGGATCACCATTTTTCGCAAGCTCTTGGATAATGCCAATCTCAGAGCTTGGCACTTTCATTTTGGCGGTGACGCGGCTGTTTCCTGGCGCTATAAAGTCAATTTGAGCGCTTTTATCCCAAACCACATAACTGCTGCCCAGCTGATTCATTAAAATCAGCATATAAAACGGGTCAACCATAGCGTATAAGCTGCCGCCAAACTGAGTCCCAACCGCGTTTTTATTCAGCGCGGTCAAGTTGAGGCTTGAGACGCAAAGACCTTGGTCAAGATCGATATGATCGACTTTGATGCCCGCGCCCACATAAGGGGGGTAGGTGTTGATCCGAAGCTTAAATAAGTGCGGGGTGAGCAGCGGCATGATGTTTTTTTTGGCTTTGCGCTTTAAGTTATCAAAATTTTTGGGAAGCAAACTCATAACCTATCCTGATGCCAAATCTGGTTTGGCAAGCTCAATTTAAGAGTATAAAAGGGCTTATCATAATTAAAATTAAATTGCCATGCCAGTCTTAATGCGTAACTAAGAGATTGGGTTACGCAGTTACTATCAATGTTATCTTGATTGTCAGGCGATCACTTTATACCTTAATAAAATAATGAGGCTCAGGATAACCGTGATGACCAACCCTCCCAATCAACCTTTAAACGATCGTGATGGCGTTGCAGCTTGTGAGCTTTGCGGTCGCAGCATGGCGTTGACTCGGCATCACTTGATTCCGCAGTCGCGGCACAACAAATCGCGAACCCGCCGTAAGTTTAGCCGCGATGCCATGAAATCGGACATTGCGATGATTTGTAGACCGTGCCACAGCCAAATTCATCGCGTATTTTCCAATCATGAACTTGCTGATTATTACCACACCATTGAGCGCATCCGCGAGCATAGTGAGATGCAAAAATTTATCGCTTGGGTGAAAAAACGACCAGTGGGACTTAAAATTCGAGTAAAACGTTAAGGCTTTTTAATCAACTTTAAGCATTAAGTGACTGATAATAAATGACGCCTTTGATGGTCTATTTTATGGTCAATAGTTGCAATGACTTTGAGACAAAGCCTTATGAAGGTAAGCTTGCAATTTGCCGTGAGAAGCCTTATTAATAAGCCTTAAGCAATGATGAGCGCAAGAATTATGGTCGATGATATCTCAGATAATGACACGCAAAAACGGCTGAAGCATTTAATCAAACGGCTGCCCAATTTGCCCGGCGTTTATAAAATGCTCGGTAAAAACGGTGATATTTTATACGTTGGTAAAGCCAAATCGCTAAAAAGCCGCGTCAACAGCTATTTTGCCAAAACCATCGATCACCCAAAAACGCGAGCACTGGTGGCGCGGATTCATGATATCGAAACCATCATCACCCGAAGCGAAACCGAGGCGCTGCTGCTTGAGCAAAATCTGATCAAAGAACACCGACCGCCGTATAACGTGCTGCTTCGGGACGATAAGTCCTACCTTTACGTGTTTATTTCCGCGGATAAGCCGTATCCACGGTTGGCGTTTGGTCGCGGCAAAGGCAATCACCAAAAAGGGCGCTTTTTTGGACCATTCCCATCGGCGCATGCGGCAAAAGAAACGCTGGTTTTGATGCAAAAAATGTTTCAAATGCGCCAGTGCAGCAACACTTTTTTTCGCGCCAGAAAACGACCTTGTCTTGAATATCAAATCAAACGCTGCCGAGCGCCTTGCGTGGGCTTTGTCAGCCCTGAGGAGTACAACGAGGACGTGAATAACACCATTCGCTTTTTAAAGGGCGACTCAAGCGACATTCATAACGCGCTCATTGAAAAAATGGAAGCCGCTGCTGAAGCGCTTGATTTTGAAAAAGCAGTTTTTTATCGCGATCAGCTCTCCATGCTTCGTGAGGTTCAAGCGCGGCAAGCGGTTTATACTGTTCAAGGGGAGGCGGACGTGATTGCCATCACCAGTCAAGCCGGAATCACTTGCGTGAACGTGTTGACCGTTCGCGGCGGTCGCGTTTTGGGGGGTAAAAATTATTTTCCGGATGTGGATAGCAGCTTGCCGGTTGCTGAAAACCTATCCGAATTTATTAGCTCGTTTTACTTTCAAGTGACCGATGATTTGCCAAGTGAGATCATTTTAAGTCATGAATTGCCCGACCAAGTGGCAATTAGTGAAGCCTTAGCCGCGCATTTTGACAGCAAAGTAGTGATCAAAACCAACGTTCGCGAGCAGCGCGCCGATTGGCTTGATTTGGCGGTGCTCAACGCCAACAACGCCATAAAAACTAAATTGGGCGATTATTTAGAGTTAAATGCGCGCTTTAATGCGCTAAAAGACGTGCTCTCAGGCGTGACCGAACGCACGATTGACCGGATTGAATGCTTTGATATCTCGCACACTATGGGCGAGGCGACGATTGGTAGCTGCGTGGTATTTGATCAAGGTGGCGCTCGCAAGCGCGACTATCGACAGTACGCCATTCACGGTATCCAAGGCGGCGACGATTATGCCGCAATGAAGCAGGTGCTTGAGCGCCGCTATAAAAAGCAGCCGCTGCCAGATTTGCTATTGATTGATGGCGGCAAAGGTCAGCTGAATATGGCAAAAGAGGTGCTTGAATCCTTCGGCATTTTAAACGATACCTTGCTGATTGGGGTGGCTAAAGGTGAGGGTCGTAAAGCTGGTCTTGAGGTGCTGCATTTTATCGACCATCCGCCGCTTGATTTGCCGATGGACAGTAAAGCGCTGCATTTGATCATGAACATTCGCGATGAGGCGCACCGCTTTGCCATCACCGCTCACCGCAAAAAACGCGATAAGCGCCGATCATCATCGGTGCTTGAGGTTATCCCTGGGCTTGGTGAAAAGCGCCGCCGCGATTTGCTCAACCATTTTGGCGGTATTCAGCAATTGCTTGGGGCATCCGAACAAGAGCTGTCCGGCGTTAATGGTATCGGTCCTGTACTTGCTAAAACCATTTATAAAGTGCTTCATGAGTAGTAATTTATGAAGTTATGAAGCACAAGATTACTTAATTTTTTAAAGTTAATTTTACTTGCGCTGATAAGTGACAAATTGGAAGTTAAGACCACTTTTGTCATCAAACATGGTTTCTGATTTTTGGCTTTCGATAAAATCATCAGGCAATGTTGGATAAAAAGCATCACCGTCGTCAATTGTGGTTGCGACATGAGTCAGCTCAACACGATCAGTAACGGGCAAGGCTTCGGTAAATAAGCGCTCGCCGCCAATGACCCAAACGGTTAGCAACTCTAGGTTTTTTGCAAAATCTGCGGCTTGATTCAGGGCGTCATCCAAACTATGCGCCACGATAATGTTTTGGCAATCGGTTAAGCCGTTGGTTTCGGCAAAGTCTTGTTGTGAGGTGACAATGACATTCATTCGTTTCGGCAGCGGCTTTGATCTCATCGATTCAAAGGTTTTGCGACCCATAATAACGATACCTTGTATATCTTGACCGGCTTTTTCGCTATCTGCTGTCATTTTTTTAAAATGCTGCAAGTCGGCTTTGATATGCCACGGTAAGTCGTTGTTTTTACCAATGCAGTAATTTTCGCTGACCGCCGCAATTTGCGCCACTTCGATATTTTGAACGCTCATCGTTTTATCTCCAAAATTTTGCGTTAAACCGCAACGTCCGCTTTGATTGCCGGGTGCGATTCATAATCTTGTAAGACAATATCATTAAAGTCAAAGGCAAAAATATTGTCAATTTCAGGATTTAATTCAAGCGTTGGCGGCGGCAAAATAGCGCGCGACAGCTGCAATTTGACCTGATCGATATGGTTTTGATAAATATGGCAATCGCCGCCCGTCCAAATAAATTCGCCAACGTCCAAATCACAAACTTGCGCCACCATTTGCGTGAGTAATGCGTAGCTTGCAATGTTAAACGGCACGCCCAAAAACAAGTCTGCCGAACGCTGATACAGCTGGCAGGACAATTTGCCATCCGCCACAAAAAACTGAAATAGCGTATGACATGGCGGCAGCGCCACCAAATCTGCTTCGCACGGGTTCCAGCCGGTGACAATCAAGCGGCGCGAGTTCGGGTTAGTTTTGATTTGCTCAACGACTGATTTGATTTGGTCGATGCCATCAGTATTATAGTCGCTATTGGCGTTTTTGGTAGCGCCATAATTGCGCCATTGGTGACCGTAAATCGGTCCCAAATCGCCCTCACGGCGGTTAAATTTTGCCGTTTGCGCCGCCGTTGACCACTCATTCCAAATGCGAACGCCGCGCTCTTGCAAATATTTGACGTCGGTATTGCCACTTAAAAACCAAAGCAGCTCGTGAACGACCGATTTAAAATGCACCTTTTTGGTGGTAATTAAAGGAAAACCTTTTGCCAAATCAAATCGCAATTGCGCCCCAAAATGGCTGAGCGTTCCCGTTCCGGTTCGGTCGCCTTTTTGGTGACCATGGTCTAAAACTTGCTGCAATAGTTCTAAATATGCGGCTTCGTTGGTCGTTGTCATCATAAAATTAACTATTTATTTTTCAATTTAAAAGGTTTTAAACAACTTAATAAGCTGCTTGTTTTCCCCAATCATAAATGCCGCGCTTATAAGCGTAAATCAGCATCAAAATGCCAATAATAATCATCGGCGCGGTCAAAATCTGACCTTTGGTCATCCAGCCAAACCAAATAAAGCCTTGGTCGGCATCCGGCTGCCGGAAAAACTCGATGATAAATCGCGACAAGCCATAACCGAGCAAAAATAGCGCTGATACCGCCATTCTGGGTCGCGGTTTGGAGGAAAACCACCAAAGTACCAAAAATAAAACAAACCCTTCAGCAAACGCTTCATAAAGCTGCGAGGGATGGCGCGGCAATAAATAGTTGCCGTTGACGTTAAGCATAAGGCTTTGCAGGCTTGGATTGGCTTCAAGCAGTTGATAATCAAAGTTTGCCGCTTGTGGAAAATAGGTCAGCCAGTTGTAGCCGCCGTCCGACACGCGACCCCAAAGCTCGCCATTGATATAGTTGCCGATGCGCCCAAAAAGCAGTCCGGTCGGCACGCAAGGCGCGATAAAATCGAGCACTTGAAACGGCGTTTTTTTGTATTTTCTTGCAAAAAATACCATTGCCAGCATCACACCGATAAAGCCGCCGTGAAAGGACATTCCGCCTTCCCAAACCTTGAGCAAGTATGCCGGATTTTGCAAAAGCTCGCCGAGCTGATAAAACAGCACATAGCCAATTCGACCGCCCAAAATGACCCCAAGCGCCCCGTAAAATACCAGATCTGAGACCATCTCACTTGACCAGCCTTCACGGCGAGTACTGCGATACCACGCCAAGCCATAAGCGGCGGCAAAGGCAAGCAAATACATCAGCCCATACCAGTGGACTTCGATTGATCCTAGTTTTAAGGCAACGGGGTCGTAGTTTGGATGAATCATCATAGTGGTGGTTTCGGCAGTATAAAATGCTGACTATCATAGCAAAATCTAGGCTTGAAACCTACCCAAATCCTAAAATTGCAAGGAGCTGTTAAAGTAATTTTAGCTTAAAGATTAGTCATGAAAAAACCGCGCTAGAATGCGGCGGTAAATATTAGTAAGATGGTTAACGCTTAAAGTCATTAATTAAAACACAAATAAAAAGAGGGATTATGTGTATTGCCGCCATTGCTTGGCAGTTGTTTGACGAGTTGCCACTGGTGCTATTATCCAACCGCGACGAGTTTTTTGAGCGACCAACGACGCCACTGCACGCTTGGTCGGATAAGCCCATTATTGCCGGTCGCGATGACAAAAGCGGCGGCACTTGGCTTGGCATTCACCAAGACAAAAATGGCGCTCAAAATGGTCGCTTTGCTGCCGTGCTTAATTTTCGCGATGGGGTTCAAGCAAATGAGTTTCAGCGCTCGCGTGGCGATTTGGTGAGTGATTTTTTGCAAAGTGAGTTGTCGCCAATGGCGTTTGCACGCGCCATTAATTTGACTGATTTTGCAGGATTTAACCTAATTATTGGTGATAGCGGGCAAGCGGTACTGGTCAATAATCGCGGTTATCCGCCAACGCCGCTGCATTCGGGGCTTCATGTCATCTCTAACGGTCAAATCGATGACGCTTGGTTTAAAACCGAGCGCCTTCGTAGCCGAATCCGTCAAGAGTTGCTGCCGGTGATTGCAGAAAGCTTTAGCGACATAAAAACAAAGCCAAACACTTGGCAAGATATTGCCTTTAATATTTTAAGTGACGCCACTACCGCACCTTTCAATCAGCTCCCCGATACCGGAATTGATAAAACCATGGAAGAAGCGTTGTCGTCTATTTTTATTCAGCCAACGACATTTAATTTTGAGAATAAAATGCTGAACTATGGCACGCGAACGCAAAGCATTTTAACGCTAAAGCTTAGCAACGGTCTGCCAAAAGCGGAGTTAATGAGCAAGGATTGTGATTAAAAACCGGCAATAAAAAATGCTTGATAAAAAGTTCACCTTTTATCAAGCATTTATTGGAATGTTAAATTTAAAGCGATATTACCAAATTTAAGCTTAGCCCATGAGTAAATGGTTGTCTTGCTTTGGCAGTATCAGCTCCTTTTTTAAGGGCAGATCAATGGCAAGTTCTTGTAACGCCCTTCGGTATACCCCGCGTTTAAAATGAATAACTTGACCTAATGGATACCAATAACTGACCCATTGCCAGTGGTCAAACTCAGGCTTTGCCGCATCAAAGCGGATGTGCTGAGCGTTTGGCTCATCAAGGCGCAGCAAAAACCATTTTTGTTTTTGCCCGATACACAAAGGATATTGCCCGTGGCGAACGTAGCGTTTGGGGAGACGATAGCGAAGCCAGTCTTGAGTGACCGCCAAAAGCTCAACGTGGCGCGGATATAAGCCCACCTCTTCCCAAAGCTCGCGATACATCGCATCCATCGGCGTCTCCCCGTAGTCGATGCCACCTTGCGGAAACTGCCAAGCGTTGTGACCAAGACGTTTTGCCCACAGAACTTGTCCTTGTGTATTTGCCAAGATGATGCCGACATTGGCGCGAAAGCCGTCTGCATCTATCATGATTTAACCTTTTTCAATAGTGATTGAGCTTATTTTGCGCACAGCGTTATCATAATTATTATTGAGTGCTAATCTCAAACTGACTATGATGAGATAACAATAACGCGATTGCGACAAAATAAGGTTTATTGCCGCTATTAAAGCAAGAATTGGACAAAATGTGTAACAGTATTTTGCTATAAAATGTTTCACCAAATTTTGCTTTATCATTACCTTTTATATAAGGTCAAATTTCAATCATTAAACGCCAAACATTGGCAATCATAAAAAAGGACAACCGTTATGGCAGAATTAAAAGCGTCAGTCACTTGGCAAGAGGAAAAAGCATTTTTGGGCGTATCGCCATCCGGTCACGACGTTCAAATCGATGCGGATAAACAAAAAGGCGCAAGCCCAATGGAGTTGATTTTACTCGGGCTTGGCGGCTGTGCCAGCTATGATGTGGTCGCTATTTTGCAAAAGTCGCGTCAAGACATCACCGACGTGGTTTGTGAAATGACGGCAGAGCGCGCCGAAACCATTCCAGCAGTATTTACTGACATTCACTTGCATTTTGTGGTCACCGGAACAGGCGTGAAACCGGCGCAAGTGGAAAAAGCCATCAAACTTTCTGCTGAAAAATACTGCTCAGCCAGCCGAATGCTGTCGCAAGGCGGCGTCAACGTGACCCACGATTTTGAAATTATTGAGGGGTAGGGGGTATGAATTCCCTATTTGGAATCATTCCCGATACTGTTGCCGGCGCGATTTGGGCGATGGTGGCGGCAAGTTTGCTGCCCGTAGTCATGGCAATGGTCGCTAAAATGGCAGGCGGCTTTGGCTTGGCGGACAATCAGCAGCCGCGCGAGTTTTTAGCGCGAACCACCGGAATGGCAGCGCGAGCCAATGCCGCGCAACAAAACAGTTTTGAAACCTTGCCAGTATTTTTGGCGGCGGTCGTCACCGCGATGCTGTTTTTTGTGCCGCAAATTATTGTGAATACGCTGGCTTGGCTTTATGTGTTGATTCGCATTGGCTACTGCTTTGCTTACCTGACCAATTTAGCCATGTTTCGCTCGATTTTATGGGTGCTGTCGCTTATTTGCTCGCTTATGTTGTTTTATTTGGCGATTCGGATTAGTGGTTAAGGCTTGACCATCGTTAACTGTTAATTTGCCTATTAATAGTATCGATAATAACGCCTTTGTCTTTTTCGCGTTTTACCATATCCCAAAGCGGCTGGGCTTCTATGTAGCCGCGAGTGAGCATGCCAAGCCATTGTTTATAACGACCGACAATAACCGTGTCATTTTTAGCTTCGCCGTTTAAAAAGGTCAATTGATGCGGTAATAAGTCTTGCCAAGTCAGTAAATCAGGATTTGGCAAATTTTCCTTGTCAATTTGCGCCACCAAATCTGGTCGAGTCACTGCGCCGCGACCAAGCATCAAATGCGGCGTTTCGGCTTTTTTGGTGCAATCGATAGCTTGCGCCGCTGACCAAATTTCACCATTAGCAATGATGGGAATATCAAGACTGTTAAACGCGGCGATATTTTCCCAATAGGCAGGCGGCTTGTAACCTTGCGACTTGGTTCGCGCGTGAATGGTCAGCCAATCCGCGCCGCTGTCGCCAATGGCGTCCCGAATGGCAGCCATATTTGAGGTGTCCGAATAGCCCAAGCGGATTTTTGCAGAAACAGGGATTTGCTTGGGAACGGATTGGCGAACGGCGCTGATGATTTGCTTCATGACCACTGGCTCATCAAGCAATACCGAGCCGCCGCGATGGTTATTCACCGTTTTTGCAGGGCAGCCAAAGTTAATATCAATCGCAGGAGCACCAAGCGAGCAGGCAAAGGCGGCATTTTCTGCCATGAGCACAGGGTCGCTTCCTAGCAATTGAACATGAAGTGGCGTTCCGGCATTCGTTTTTGCGCCAAAATGCAATTCCGGAACGTATTTGTAAAACACATGCGCAGGCAATAGCGTTTGGGTCACGCGGATAAATTCGCTCACTGACCAGTTATAAGGTCGCCCCAAGTCCGCGGCAATTTGGGTCAAAATTTGACGCATTAACGGGTCGGTTAAGCCTTCCATCGGTGCAAGCAGGCGAACGGGAGCGGCAAAGGCGCTAGCTATAAACTCTTGGGTACTCATAACATTCACGCCTGCTTATTTTTTAAAAATCTATACTGATAATGATTTTGCCAAAGATTAATTGCCATAAATGACTTTTTTGCCGGATTGCAGCCCGACAATCAAATCTTGAATGTTTTGAAAGTCCAAATTGCTTTGCGCCCGCGTGCAAGCCACATAAAGCAGCCGAAGCTCCTCAGGGGTGATTTTCACGCTATTAGCGGTGGTGTCATAATAAAAATCGTCATCAAGCTTGACCCGCGACCATTCAAGACCTTTGGCTTTATGCGCCGTTGAAATCACATAATCGGCGTTTTCAATCCGCGTTAAGCTGTTGACTGCTTGGGCAAGCACATTCGTGCCGTGGTCATCGACCAGTTTTACCAGCGTTTTTAAGTCGCTGCCTTCGCTCGTTTCGGAATATTCTTGAACGTCCGACCAATTGTAAAAATAAGCAAGCTCAGGGACGCCATAAGCGGATTTGCCATTTTTTAAGTTTTCAGCGGCTTGGCAAAACTTCAGCATTCGGTCGGTGTCGGCTTGTAGTGCGACGCGATGACCAAGTTTTAATCCAATCAATAACTGATTCATCGCCGCGGCATTGGTTCGGCAAAGTATCACGTCTTTTTTAGCGTTCATCAGCCCTGATTCGGTACTGGAATTGCGGTTTGGATTGCCTTTTAACGGAACATCTTCTTGCAGCGCTTTCAGCAAGGTATTGGCAACGTTGGCAATTGGTTCACCAAAGCGAAACGATTGGGTCAATAGCGTTTGCGGAAGCGGCAATTTTTTCATGGCATTTACCGCGCCGCGCCATTCATAAATTTGCTGATGGGCGTCACCGACATAAATCACTTGCCGTGGCTGCTGGGTTAAAATCCCCATCATTAGAGGGTCGGCATCTTGAGCTTCATCAAATAATATAAAATCGGCAGGGATGTTGGGCTTGGATAAAGCCCAAAGCTTCAAATAAATATCATGACCAATCCCTGCCGGATGGCGAGCGTCAATTGATTGCAGCCAGCGTTTTTCAACCGCAGGAAACAGCATCTCGCGAAGTTGGTCGGCGTCATTTTGGTCAATCCATTTGGGCAGCTCAATATGGCGCGGGGCGGGGTAGCTGGCGTGGGTGCTACAAAAGTGACTAACCGAATCGCTCACCATTCGCGCAAGTTTGGCAGGAGTTAAGGTGACAAATTTATTGACCCCATCCATGTTTCGGCGGATTTGAACGGGCTGCAATCGCAAATCATCGCCCAAGCGTTTTGGCGAAAATCGTGGCAGCGCAAGCTTGGCGGTAATATCACGCGACACGTGACGGTAAGCCAGCGAGTGAAACGTTCGGCAATCCACATACGGCGGGAATTTTTGCTGAGCTTCACTGGCAATGGCTTTGTTAAACGCCAAATACAGCCCGCGACCGCGAAGCCGCTCGCCGATGAGTTTGAGCGTCGTCGTTTTTCCCGCGCCAGCATACGCCACAATCTTAAACGACTGTCTGTCCATCGCCATATTGAGCGCCGTCAACTGCTCATCGGTTGGGTCGGTCATATACGCAGGCATCGAAGCGGTCATCATCAGCAGTCACCTAGCATCTGCCAACGCTGCAATCAAGCAAAAAAGCCACTGATTTATCAATGGCTCATTGGCAATAAAGTGTTAAAAAAGGAATAGGATAAATAAACACATTGTTTTTTAGGCAAAAATCAGCTTGCCACTGCTTTATCTTTAATCAAAATTTTTGCGAGCAGCAGTCCAAGCTCAAACAAAAGCCACATGGGAATGGCAAGCATCAGCATGGATACCCCATCAGGCGGCGTGGCAATTGCCGCCACCCCAAAGCAGCCCACGATAATGTAACGCCGCTTGTCCTCAAGGCTTTCAATGGTGACAATGTTTGCCAATATCAAGAGCAAAGTAATCACCGGAATCTCAAAGGTCAGCCCAAACACCATAAACAGTTTAAGCGCAAAGCTTAAATAGCTGTCAATATCCGTCATTGGCAGCACATTTTTGGGGGCAAAGGTAATAAAAAAGCGCAATACGCCTTTGAGCACCACAAAATAGGCAAACGCCACCCCTGAGTAAAACAGCACGATGGAGGACAGCAGCACCGGAATGGCGACCTTTTTTTCTTTTTGATAAAGCCCTGGCGCAACAAACGACCAAATTTGCAGCAGCACATACGGCATCGCAATAAACGCCGCCACAAAAATGGTCAAGCGAATCGGCGCCATAAAATTTGCAGTAATGTCGGTGGCAATCATTGTTGCGCCAAGGGGCAACTGTGCCACAAGCGGCGTCGATAAGATATCGTAAAGGTCACGCGAAAAGCCCACCAACGCCAAAAATATCACCAAAATCGCCACGCAAATCTTGATCAAATGCCGCCGTAGCTCAATCAAATGCTCGGTGATGGGCATATCGGCATCTAAAATATCTTCTTTGGGCGGCAATTTTTTTGGTTTTGGGCGTTTTATCAGGGTCATACGTTCCCCGATGATGATTGAGGTAATGGCTGAGCGTTCAGCAAAATATCGGCTTGATAATTGGGCAACCTTGGCGGCGGTGGCAAGCGTCGTGCTTTGTCATAATCACCAAGTTTAAACCACATATTTTCCCAAGGTTTGGTGCTAAGCCAGTCCTCTTGTTCATCTGCGTCATCTTTAAGCTTGCTTTGATGGTCGTTAGCTTTGGCAGTTGGTTCTGAATCTTGATGATAGGAATAATTAGGATTTGGCGAGCTTTGAGGGCTATCTTTTTCAAGATGCGGCGACGTCATATTTTGGCGCGAGGCGGCTTCCATCTCGTGAATACTACCGCGCATTCTTGCCATCTCGGAGCGCATTTCAGCTTCCGTTTGCCGGATTTTAGCCAGCTCATCTTTGAGCTGTTGCCGCGTTTCCGCCAAATCAAGCTCCGCTTCGATCTCAGATTGCAAAGTGCTCACCGTTCGGCGCAATTTGCCATACCATTGCCCAGCCGTTCGCGCCGCTTTTGGCAGCTTTTCAGGTCCCAAAACGACCAGCGCCACAATACCAAAAATCAGCAGCTCAGAAAATCCAATATCAAACATAGCTTAGCTTAACCGGCACGAAAAAAGAGTCATGACTTAACGCTTATCGTTAGGCGTTTTAACTACAATATCATCAACTTTGACGCCCGATTTGGGGGGGATAGCTTCGCTGTCATGGTCTAAAATGTGGCGTTTTTGGTGATCGCTTTCTTCTTCGCGGACGGCATCTTTAAAGCCTTTAACTGCGCCGCCCAAATCTTTTCCTGCGTTTTTAAGCTTTGAGGTGCCAAAAATGACCACCACCACGACCAATAAAATAAGCCAATGGGTAATTGAAAAGCCGCCCATATTTTTATCCTTTTAAAACATAGTCGCAGCTTAAAAGCATGGACGACTATCAAAATAGTAGTTGCTTATTATAACGCGCCTTTGGGTAAAAAAGTAATGTCAATCAGAATGTTAACTGTTTTAAGCGCTGCGACTGGCTTTTTCTTCAAGCCCCGATAAACCAAAGCGGCGACCCAGCTCATCAACGACGTCATCAGAGGCGATATCAAACCAAGCTAAGCCTACAAGGGAGTGGAACCAAACGTCTGCCACTTCATAAATCAGATCATGACGAGCGTTATCAAAGGCGTTTTTATCTGTATTTTTATCCGCATCAATCTCCGCCTTTTGGTCACTGGCGTTGTTTTGACATTGTGCCAAATCCTTAGCCGCAATAATTGCCTCAACCGTTTCTTCGCCGACTTTTTCCAAAATTTTATTAAGACCGCGAGCATATAAGCTTGCCACATAAGAGCTGTCAGCATCGGCGTGTTTACGATCACGAAGTACCGCATCCAACTGCTGTAAAATACTGGCTTGACTGGTGATAGATTTTTTTGGCGCCGTTGATATTGCAGGATCTTGATTATCTTGAGCGTGATAAATCTCTTCAGGGTCTTTTAAAACCTGATCTACCGTTTGCCAAGTGGGCGTCTCACCGCTTAAATCTAAGCGCTGATAAAAGCACGATTCGCGCCCCGTATGGCAAGCAATACCGCCAATTTGGGTCACTTTTAGTACGATCACGTCTGCATCGCAATCAAGACGAATCTCATGGACAATTTGGGTATGACCTGACGTTTCACCTTTATGCCAAAGTTTTTGCCGCGATCGCGAAAAATAAACTGCCGTTTTGGTCTTTGCGGTTAATTGCAGCGCCTCGCGGTTCATCCAAGCGACCATCAAAACGCGATTAGAATCATGATCTTGGGCGATTGCCGGAATCAGACCGTCTTTATTAAAGCTTACACTATCAAGCCAAGAGTTGCTCATGGGGATCATCTTTTAGTTTTTAGTTAAAAATAGCTCGGTTATCAACTGGTTAACTCACCATTTTGGCTATAACTCAAACGGCTGCGGGTTAAGTGCCTCAGCAACGCTTGTGCTCAGCGCAATCGGTTTATTTAAGCGATAATCATAATTGACAAATCGCTGTCGGGCAGTCGCAACCAAAGACGCATCGTTCATTCGCGTGACTTTAATGGCAAAGGTTCCGCCATCGTCTGTTAGCGCCTCAACGCCCAGCTCAAATAACAGCTCTTCGCGCGCCCGAACGCGGCTGGTTAAGGTAAGGTGTAACTGATCGACCATCAGCCCTTGAAAATCGGTATTGATTTCTTTGATGCCTTTTGAGAACAAAAACCGTGCCCGAGCTTCAGCAAGCTGCGCGGTGAGCGCCTCAAAAGTCAAATATTGACTGGCATCAATCTCCGTATTGCGAACGCGCATGACCGTTTCAAAGACAAACACCCCATCATCAAAATCGAACGTTTGATCTGCCAATGTCCCCTCCTTTATGGTTGAACCATTGCTTGTATCTCAATGAAACCACGCTTTTTGTTATGGCAATTATGATTATTTTACCTTGGAATGACTTGGCGGTTGTCATGTTTACTGCCGATTATTGTCTTAGCAGCCGTTATCTGCCACTTAAGCACAGCTTTTGCAAATTTTCAATCTTTTTAAAAAAAGTACAATTCAATCAGAATGACTATTAAGATTAGCGCTTACTAAAAGTCGTAGTTATCAATTATAGCTCAACTTACGCGCCTTTTTGACAAAATTCCATAAAAACCCTTAAAATTGAGCGCCAAAAAAACTAAGCTTGGCAAATTAAGACCAGTTCTGTTAAAATAGCGCCTCCCACCTCAAGGCAAAAAAAACGGTTTGCTGTTTTTATTGACCAACCAGGTTCTTAACAAAGACAAAGAGGCAATCATTCATGAAAGTGAAGATGAAAACCAAACGCGGCGCCGCCAAGCGTTTTAAAAAAACGGCAAACGGATTTAAGCGTAAGCAAGCGTTTAAAAGCCACATTTTGACCAAAAAATCAGCAAAACGTATCCGTCAATTGCGCGGATTGGTAATGGTAAACAAATCTGACGAAGCTGCGGTTCGTCGTATGTGCCCTTACATCTAATTAATTTTAATTAATTACGATATTATTGCTAATCGACCAAATTGGGTTTTAACCTTGGTCAACCTCATTTTTTGGAGTAATTTATGGCCCGTGTAAAACGTGGTGTTCAGGCAAATCGCCGTCACAAAAAAATTCTTAAGCGCGCTAAAGGCTACTACGGCGCTCGCTCACGCGTCTTCCGCGTTGCCGTTCAAGCGGTAACTAAAGCTGGTCAATACGCGTATCGTGACCGTCGCAACAAAAAGCGTACTTTCCGTCGTCTTTGGATTGCACGTATCAATGCTGGCGCTCGCATCAATGGCATGAGCTACAGCCGCTTTATCAACGGTTTGAAAAAAGCCAATATCGCTATTGACCGCCGTGTATTGGCAGACATCGCCATGCATGATGCTAAAGCATTTGAAGCGTTGGTTGAAAAATCAAAAGCCCAATTGGCGGCTTAAGCGCTTGCGTATTGATTATTTAATAAGTGATCAATAAAGGGTGGATCATCAAGTTGTGATGCTAAAACCCTAAATAAAAAAGGCTGCCGAAACTTGGCAGCTTTTTTTATGCGCCCAATTTATGACAGTATTGCTCATAAATTTGGTGGTGATGTCCTTGAATCGTTTGCAAAATTTATTCAAATCTTTACAATAAACACTCTGATTAATTTCTAAATGGCTGCCTTATGACCACCTCTGCTGCTCCAACCGATTTGCAATCTGCCTTACTGCTTGGTGATACTTTAAGCGAGATTCAATCCGCGCAATTACAAGTGTTTACCAAAGCGGCTGAAGCTTTGATCAATGATTCTAAAAATGCAGCCGACTTGCAAGCGCTGCGGGTTCAATTCACCGGCAAAAAAAGTCTGCTTACAGGCTGGTCAAAGCAGCTTGGCAGCCTTGACGCAGAGGATAAAAAACGCTTTGGCGGCATGCTTCATGACGTTCGCAGTAGCATTCAAGCGGCATTGACCCATCAGCAGCAGCAGCTTGAAACTCAAGCCTTAAATGCCAAATTAAATGCTGAGCGCGTGGACATCACTCAGCCTGCTCGCGGCGCCATCAAAGGTCATTTGCATCCGGTCACCATGACCGCTCAGCGCATGCAGCAGTATTTTATCCAAGCAGGATTTAATGTGGCGACAGGACCTGAGGTTGAAAGCGATTATTACAACTTTGAGGCGCTGAATATCCCTGAGTCGCATCCGGCGCGTGCGATGCACGATACGTTTTATTTTGACGCGCATTATTTATTGCGAACGCACACCAGCCCCGTTCAAATTCGAACGATGGAGCAAAGCGCGCCGCCGATTCGTATCATTTGCCCCGGCCGCGTTTATCGCTGCGACTCCGACCAAACTCACTCGCCGATGTTTCATCAATTAGAAGGCTTGATGGTGAGTGAAACCAGCACCTTTTCTGAGCTTAAAGGGTTGATCAGCGAATTTTTAGAAGCGTTTTTTGGAAAAGCATTGACCGTTCGGTTTCGACCTTCATTTTTCCCCTTTACCGAGCCGTCCGCCGAAGTGGATATTTTAGATGATAAAGGGCGCTGGCTTGAGGTGATGGGCTGTGGCATGGTGCATCCGCAGGTGCTCAAAAACTGCGGCATTGATCCTGAAAAATATACCGGATTTGCTTTTGGCATGGGCATTGAACGCTTTGCCATGCTGTATTACGGCATTGATGATTTGCGTTTGTTTTTCCAAAATGACACTCGCTTTTTAAAGCAATTTGGCTAATAGGCTCAGCTAAGCCCAATCAAAAGCAAATTTAATTTGCTTACCAATGATGAAAATCGATGGATTAGAGACAATTATGAAAATCAGTGAACAATGGCTTCGCCAATGGGTCAATCCAAATAATAACAGTGAGCAATTAGCCGATCAGTTGACCATGGCAGGGCTTGAAATCGATGACCGCTATCCGGTGGCGCGCGTGTTTAGTGGCGTGGTGGTAGGCGAGGTGGTCGAAGTTACGCCGCATCCGGACGCCGATAAGCTTCGGGTCACCCAAGTAAATGTCGGCGGCGATGAGCTATTACAAATCGTTTGCGGTGCGCCCAATGTTGAAGTTGGCATGAAAGCTCCGGTGGCAACGGTTGGGGCGGTGCTTCCAAGTGATGATGGCAAAGGCTTTACCATTAGAAAAAGTAAGCTTCGCGGCGTGGCATCCAATGGCATGCTTTGCGGGGCGTCTGAGATTGACCTGACCGACAGCATTGATGGTCTGCTTGAATTGCCAAGTGATGCGCCCATCGGCGTGAATATCCGCGAGTATTTAGGACTTGATAACGAAATTTTTGACATTTCAATCACTCCAAATCGTGGGGATTGCTTTAGCGTTCGCGGAATAGCGCGTGAGATTGCGGTCATTAATCAGTTGTCAGTGACGCCGCCCGTTATTGATAATTCGGATTTGGCGATTGATGATCATTTAAGTACGCCTTTAGTCAATGTCAGCGCTGCTGCCGCTTGCCCGCGCTATTTGCTACAAGCTTTTAGCAAGATTGATCGCAGTATCGATAGTCCTAAATGGATGGTCGATGCGCTCGTGCAATCAGGACTGCGAAGCCATAACTTTTTAGTGGATGTGACCAATTATATTTTACTGGAATTGGGTCAGCCGCTGCATGCGTTTGATGCCGATGAGATCATTGGCAATATCGAAGTTCGCTTAGCCAAAGCAGGCGAGACGGTCACCTTATTAAATGATCAAGATATCACTTTAGTGGGTGACGAGTTGGTCATTGCCGATGATCAAGGCGTTTTGGCGCTGGCAGGAATCATGGGTGCCAAACGCGGTAGCATCAGCGATACTACCTACAATATCGTCCTTGAAAGCGCGTTTTTTAGTCCAATGGCAATTGCCGGTCGCGCGCGCCGATTTGGGCTGCATACCGATGCGTCCCAGCGCTTTGAGCGTGGCGTTGATTTTGAGCTACCAAAACTTGCCTTAGCTCGCGCTTGTGAGCTTATTACGACCATCTCTGGCGCAACCGCCGGTCAAATCAGCGCTACTGAAAGCTTAAACCAATTGCCAACGCGTCATCCGATCACTTTACCGCTGGCAAAAGTTGCGGATGTGTTGGGTATTGAGATTGCTCGCGATGAGATTATTGATATCTTAACTCGGCTTGAGTTTGACGTCACCGCTCATGATGATGACTTGATTTGTGTTCCGCCCTCATTTCGCTTTGATATGAGCATCAAAGAGGACTTGATTGAAGAAATTGCGCGTATTTTTGGTTATAACCATATCCCAAGCACCTTGCCAAAGCTGCAAGTGAGCATGGATTATGACGACAGCGCCGATTTGACGCATGATATGAAGCTGTCTTTAGTGGATATTGGCTACATGGAAGCCATCAGCTTTAGCTTTAGCGATGCTAAAATCGAAGCGCTGCTTAATGATGATGATTTAGGTGAAGTTTTGGCGCTTGCTAACCCCATTTCAAGCGATTTGGCAGTGATGCGCCGGACGCTTTTATCAAGCCTCTTGCCTTGCGTTCAATATAACTTGAACCGTCAGCAATCAAGACTGCGCTTTTTTGAAACCGGATTAAGCTTTGTTGGCAAAAGTGTCAGCGATTTGGTGCAAACGCCAAGCATTGCGCTGGTTGCCGTGGGCGATGTCTTTGATGAGCAAGCGTATCAAAACCGTTCGATGGACTTTTTTGATTTAAAACATGACGTTGAGCAGTTATTTTCTGCCACGATTGCGCCAAGCCGAATCCGCTATGAGCGCAGCTTACTTGCATTTTTACATCCCGGTCAAAGCGCCAAACTTTATATTGATGAGATATTTATCGGCTGGCTTGGGCAGTTGCATCCCAGCGTAGCAAAAGCTCTTGATCTGCCAACCACTTGGGTGGCTCAGTTAAACTTACTGCCGCTACAAAACTTGCACCGCGAAAAACAGCCCATTACCAGCCCAAGTAAATTCCCGCAAGTTCGCCGCGATATTGCTATTTTGGTAGATGAGAGCATAAGCGTTGAACAGATCAGCTCGATCATTCGCCGTGTTGCCGGAGCGCCACTGGTTGATCTGTGGTTATTTGACGTTTATCAAGGCAGCAATGTTCCAGAAAATCAGCGCTCGTTGGCGTTTGCTTTAATTTTGCAAGATCCATTACAAACACTGGCTGAAGATACTGTTAAAGCGATCACTGACAAAGTGGTGGCGGCGTTAACGACACAATTTAATGCCAAACTTCGCGACAGCTGATGGCTCGAAAAAAGCGCTTTTAGTAAAGCGCTCAATCATTACCATTTTTATTGAAATAAATAATAGGGCAAAAAAAAGCAGCTTATCCAAACGCTGAAAATTGAGATAAGCTGCTAACTTATTATTAATAAAGGGTTTTATGGTCAAAAGGCTTAATTATTTTGACAAAACCCTTTATAATAGCAACCTTTAGTCGTTTCCTGCCAATATATTACCTAATGACCTAGCATAGGAGCGGTACTGTGAGTACGTTGACCAAATCTGACATGATTGAGCATTTGATGCAGCAATTAAACTTAACCCGGCAAGAAGGGCGCTGCTTGGTTGAAAACTTTTTTGAAGAATTGTCAGACAGCTTAATTGAGGGCAAAGAAGTTAAGCTCTCAGGGTTTGGTAACTTTGAGTTAAAAGATAAAAACAGCCGTCCGGGGCGCAACCCAAAAACTGGTGAGCCGGTGAATGTTTCTGCGCGCCGCGTGGTCACCTTTAAAACCGGTCAAAAATTTCGCCAAAAAATTGACGCGCAACTTTTTGATTGATCATTTTGCTGAATCCTCAAAATAGAGTGAGGATTCAGCAAAACGTTTATTGATAAAAACTTTGAGATTGAATTCCGAGCAGTTATTTAACAATGAAGTTTTTAACTCAAGTTTTGATGGTTAAATCGATAGGCAAAAAAAAGAGAGCGATTGCTCTCTTTTTTATTTTATTATTGATTTCTCAATAATATTACTGAGCTGGCTCTTCAACCACTACAGTGTCAGCAGCAGCTGCTGGATCAGTTTCAGTAGTTACTGTAGTTTCAGTAGTAGTTGCGGCACCGTCAGCTGGAACTTCAGCAGTAGTGGTAGTAGTACCAGTTGCTTCAGCGGCAGTTTCAGCGTTAGCTACTGCAGTTTCAGCTTCAGCAGTCGCGGCTTCTGCTTCAGCAGTAGGTTGACCGTTAGCGTTTGCATCAGTTAGCTCTTCTTGAGCGTCTTGAACGTTTTCTTGTGCGTCAGCTAAATCTTCAGCAGCATTTTCTTTTTTGCTATCGCAAGCAGTTAGGCCCATAGAGGCAGTCATAATAGCGGCTAAAGCAATTAACTTAAGTTTCATGTGGGATTCTCCGGGAATTGAATTGAGCAGTAGCTGCACAAAAAAGAGCTGAGTTTCCAAAATGTTAGGATACTCAACTACTCTTAGTTACAGCTACTCAGCTTTCACGCATTCTATATGGTTTTTTAGAAAAAGAAAATACTTTTTACAATTAAGTAACAATAAAACAGTAAATAATTTGTCAAAACTTTATTTTAATACCAAATCTTATACAGCCAAGCTTGCTAAAGGCTTTATAATTTAGCCATATTAGGGAATGGGCATGAAAAAAGGATTTTTCTTTGGTGGATGCTCAAAATAATAGCAAGAACGATAATAAAAAAGAAGTAAATTCATAAATATTTTTGATTGAAGGCAGCTTTGTTGAACAAAATCATTGAGCCTTAATGGCAGAGATTAAAACAAGGTGACCAAGACCAACAAGAGGGCATTGTCGCTTGATGCAAAAATACTAAGGAGAGAGATATGAAATGGCAAGGTCGAGAGGGCAGCTCAAATGTGCGCTCGAGCACAGGCGGCGGTAGAATGATCGGCGGCGGGATCGGCGGGATCATTATTGCAGGGATTTTATGGCTGGTCTTTGGGGTCAATCCCATCACTGCACTGCAAACAGGCGAGAGCATTGCCGGTGGTGGCAAGGCGTCGACCACAGAGCCTACCGGAGACGATACACGCGATGAGCGCTTTGTCAAAGTGGTGTTACGAGATACCGAATTGGTTTGGGGTCAGGTGTTTCGCGATGCAGGTCAAACTTATAAAGAGCCTTCATTAATTTTATTTAATGGTCAAATCAATTCAGCTTGTGGAACGGCAACTTCTGCCACGGGACCTTTTTATTGCCCAAGTGATCAAACGGTGTATTTAGATACCTCATTTTTCGTAGAAATGCGCCAAAATTTAGGGATTGTTGGCGATCAACAAGGCTCAGGAGATAGTGAAAACCAAGGTCGGGCAGGCGACTTTGCCGAAGCTTATGTGATCGCTCATGAAGTTGGTCATCATGTGCAAACTTTACTTGGCATCACTCAGCAAGTCAATGAAGCCACAAGACAAGTCAGTCGCGCCGAAGCCAATCGATTGTCCGTTTATCAAGAGCTTCAGGCAGATTGTTTTGCAGGGGTTTGGGCAAATAAAAATGAGCAGCGCATTGGCTTTTTAGAGTCAGGGGACATTGAAGAGGCAATCAATGCCGCAAGTCAAATCGGTGATGATCGGTTGGCTGAAGCAAGCGGTCGCGCGGTAGTTCCAGATAACTTTACTCATGGTACCAGTCAGCAGCGTATTGAGTGGTTCAGCCGTGGTTTAAAATCTGGAAATATTGAGTCTTGCGATACTTTTGGCGGCGTTTAATCATAATTTTTAGCCACAAAAAAGCCTGATAAGACATCAGGCTTTTTATTTTTAATATTTTTATTTTTAACAACGGCTAAAAATTAGTTGTGGTCGATAATGTAACCACCCGCGCCACCAATTGCCGCGCCAGCCAAGGCACCACGAGCGATATCTTTGCTATCGCCTTTGCTTTTGATCAACGCGCCCGCTGCCGCTCCTGCTGCAGCACCTTTTGCAGTGTTGCTAAGACCACTATTATAGCCATAGCCGCCAGTTGAGTTACAGCCTGTCATCACTAAAACTGAGCTGGTAATTGCTGTTAGTGCCAATGATTTTGCAAATTTCATATCATCACCTGTCCATTTATGATCGTTAATATCTTGAAGAGTCTTTATGAGTAAAGATAATCGACAACGCTAAAATAATAACTTGTCCTAAAAACGTAAGCTTTATTGACTTTAAAAAGCGTGATCCTAAAAAAGGTTCATATAAAAAGCTCGTAGTAAAAATAACAGCGTCATAAGTATACTCTGCTTGATATCATAGCTTAATCACAAGTTTAAAACGAGCGCTTACGCGTAGTAATATCGCAAGGCTTTATCAATAAAGTGTAATTGATATTACCCAATTGTATCATTGGTAGGCAAATTGCTTAGTAATCTTGTATTTAAGCTTTAACTTCGCTAATCGATTTGGTTGCGATTGAGCTTTATTTTATTCAAAATCGGCTTTTAATCTTAAAATAAGAATAAAAAAAGCCGCATGATCACGGCTTTTTATTTTAAGTAAAATAATCGTTAGCGCTTAGTTTTGCGATTTACGAGTCATTTGTTCAAAAAACTCATCGTTGGTCTTGGCTTCTTTTAAGCGCTCAAGTAAAAACTCGGTCGCTTGAACGCCTTCCATCGGCTGCAAGAGCTTTCGCAAAATACAAACTTTACGCAGTTTGTCTTCATCAAGCAGGCGCTCTTCGCGGCGCGTTCCTGATTTTTTGATATTAATGGCAGGGAACACGCGTTTTTCGGCCAAATCACGCTCAAGGGTGATTTCTTGGTTGCCCGTACCTTTAAATTCTTCAAAAATCACGCTGTCCATTTTACTGCCGGTGTCAATCAGCGCGCTTGAAATGATGGTCAAGCTGCCGCCTTCCTCGACGTTTCGCGCCGCGCCAAAAAAGCGTTTTGGACGCTCTAAGGCATTGGCATCAAGGCCACCGGTAAGCACTTTACCAGAAGATGGGCTGACGGTGTTGTAAGCCCTGGCAAGCCTTGTGATCGAGTCCAGCAAAATGACTACGTCTTGCTTGTGTTCAACCAAGCGCTTGGCTTTTTCGATGACCATTTCGGCAACTTGAACGTGGCGCTGCGGCGGCTCATCAAAGGTTGAAGCAACCACTTCACCGCGAACGGTTCGCTCCATTTCGGTCACTTCTTCAGGGCGTTCGTCAATGAGCAGAACGATCAGGTAGCATTCAGGGTTGTTTTTGGTGATGGATTGCGCGATGGATTGCAAAAGCATCGTCTTACCCGCTTTTGGCGGGGCGACGATGATGGAGCGCTGACCTTTACCAATCGGGGCAATCAAATCAATGATTCGACCAGTTAAGTCCTCGGTGGTGCCGTTACCAATTTCAAGTTTTAACTGTTCAGTCGGAAACAGCGGCGTTAAGTTTTCAAAAATTAATTTGTGGCGTGAGCGGTCGGGGGTGTCAAAGTTAATCTCGCCAACTTTTAACAACGCAAAATAGCGCTCAGAGTCTTTTGGCGGTCGGATGGTTCCGGCAATACTGTCGCCCGTTTTTAAGCTAAACCTGCGAATTTGGCTTGGGCTGACGTAAATGTCATCGGGACCTGCCAAGTATGAGCCTTCGGAGGATCGCAAAAAGCCAAAGCCGTCGGGGAGCACTTCAAGAACGCCATCCCCATAGATCGCCTCGCCGTTTCGGGCATGCGTTTTTAAAATAGCAAAGATGATGTCTTGCTTTCGGCTTCGCGCCATGTTGTCAAGACCCATGTCTTTGGCGATTCCCAAAAGCTCGGAGATGGTTTTTTTCTTTAATTCGGTAAGATTCATAAAGATAAGTCGTTAGCAATTGATCGGTTAAAAGCTGCCATGAACTGTGCCGCCATTGACAACGCAACACCGCAATGTCAGGGCAAAACCATTAAAAGTCATGATGGATCGGCATGGAATGGAATGGACAATGAGGGAGTATTAATCGCGATATCAAGGTGCGCTCAATCACATCATCGCTAAGAGGCGCCTAGCTATTAATAAGTAAGCTACTAATCAGCCCGTTATTAACACGTAAATATTAACATCATTATCAACGGTTATCAGTCAAAAAGACTGTAATTTTGAATGAAAATCCGTCAGTTATAAGCCATCTTTAATTAATGATTACGATAACCGCCGCTAAAAACGGTAATTAATCATTTCAAAATGATAAGAGATGGATCACATTGAGGACATCAGCGATGGTGATGACTCACAAAAACCCATGAAAATGAGTTTTGCGTTCGCAGACTATACGGTTTTCAACCAAGACTTGTCAATTATTTTTGCCAAAAAAGTGGCTAATTTAAAGTATTGGTTAAAAAACAAGCAATTGCCATTATTTTTATGAAAATAATGGCAATAAAAATCGCCGCTAATTAAGAAAAAAGCGGCAATTTGGTAAGATTAAAGATGCTTATCAAGGACGCGGGCAAGCTCGCCTTTGGGTTGCAGTCCCATCACTGAATCCACTTTTTCGCCGCCTTTAAAGACAAATAGCGTTGGGATATTGCGGATGCCAAATCGGCTGGCAGCTTGTGGGTTTTGATCTACGTCGACTTTGACGATTTTGACGCGACCTTGATACTCATCGGCAAGCTCTTCTAAAACCGGCGCAATCGCGCGGCAAGGACCACACCACGTTGCCCAAAAATCGACCAAAACTGGGGTGTCTGATTGCAACACGTCTTGGTCAAAGTTAGCATCGGTGGTATTAACAATTGAAGCTGACATAATATTCTCTCTTTATAAATTGATCGGCTTGTTATGGTTATCAAAACTCAAATTAACAGAAGATTATGATATCACGATTGGTTAAATTTGTTGGCGCGCGACTTGTTTAATTACTTAAAAACTTAGATTAGTAGAATAAATGGCAACAAAGCGGCGCTAAAGCTGAGTTTTTTACGAAAAGGTTACGACTTTTAAAGGAATAAATTTATAATAAGCTCAATTTTTAAGTCAGTCAAAAAGTGAGAATTATGCCGATTTCTGATGAGGTGGTGGCGCAGTTAAACCTGCAAGAAAGCCAATTTTCGCAAGATTTTTTTAAAGCGTTTGCCCAAAGTATCACGGTTTATGAAGATGATGATATTTTGGTGGTCGATAAGCCCGCCGGACTGTTAAGCGTTGATGGCAAATCGCTAAAAGTAAGCTTGTTATCAAGACTTTACCGCGCCAATCCTGAAATAAAACTCATCCACCGCTTGGATATGGATACCTCGGGATTGATGATTTTTGCCAAAAACGCTGCCGCGCAAAGTCAAATCAGCAAACAGTTTATTGAGCGCTTACCGCAAAAAACCTATCAAGCTCGGGTGATGGGGCGTTGGCTTAAGATTGGCGAAACTGGTCGCATTGACGTTCCGGTTCGTTATGAGCCTGAAACCAAACCGCGCCATATCGTAGATTTAACTTGGAAAAAAAACGCGCTGACTTTATTTAAAGTATTGGCTCATGAAAGCGTTGATGACATTGAGGTCACCCGAGTTCAACTCAAACCCGTCACCGGTCGTAGCCATCAGCTTCGCGTTCATATGCTTCACGCGGGGCATGTGATGATTGGCGACCCGATTTACGCCGAAGGGGAAGCGCTTGCCATTGCCCCACGACTGAATTTACACGCGCAATCTTTGCGATTAAAGCATCCCGTGCTTGGCGCTTGGATGGATTGGGAAAGTCCTGTGCCGTTTTAACCTAAGCCATTTTAATTTTTGCTATTTTTTAGCTGTTGTTATTGTTAATAAAGTCGCTCACTTGATGACTTAAAATATCCCAAAGCTTAAGCTGAGCGCCTTTGCTACCCCAAGCGTTGTGCGGGCTAAAGATGACACGCGGGTGATTTTTGAGCGTTAATAATGGGTCGTCATTAGTGATGGGTTCTTGTTCAAAAACGTCGGTGGCATAGCCGATGATTTGCTCATTGTTAATGGCGCTTGTGATGGCTTGGCTGTCAACGATGCCGCCGCGAGCCACATTAACGATAAGTGGCTTATTGGTCATTTTGCCAAGGGTTTTTTCATTAATGAGGTGGCGCGTGGCGTCGCTCAGTGGGCAATGCAGGCTAATGACGTCAGCGCGGGCAAGCACTTCATCAAAGGCAGTATAATCGGTATTTCGCGGGGCGCGGTCTTGATGCTCCGCCCAAAGCACTTCCATACCAAAAGCGCGAGCAATGTCAGTTACGCGCTTGCCAATCGTGCCAACGCCAATAATGCCAAGGGTTTTATCTTCTAAATCAATGAGCGGAATATCAAGCAGACAAAAGTTACCGTTGTCTTGCCAACTGCCATCAACGACTTTTTCGTGGTAATAATTGGTCGCGCGCATCGCCGCAAGCATCAGCATAAAGGTGTGCTCAGGAACGCTTTTCACCGCGTAACCGGCAACGTTATAAAGCGCAACGTTATGAGCTTTGCAAGCGTCACCATCCACGTTATCAAGACCAGTGGCGGTAAGTTGAATCAGCTTTAATTGCGGCAATTGGCTGATGACCGCCGCGCCGATTTTGACTTTATTAGCAATGATAATGTCCGCATTTTGGCAGCGCTCAATGATGGTGGCGTCGTCTTGAGGCGTCTCGTTAAAGGTAACGTAATCGCTCACGCCTTTTGGGGCAGGCAGGTCAATGCCTTCTGAAAACGTGCCTTGATCTAAAAATACCGCTCGCATAATCGCTCCTTGATTTAAAAGCTTAAGCCTAGCATTGATTGCGCGCTGCCCTCAAGATAAGTTCGGTTTAAATACCAACGAAAGTTTTTGCGTTTGAATTAGCCTAAAATTATAAGCGCGCTTTAAAAAAGTTTTTATCAAATAAATCAAAGCGCCAACGACAATTTGTGGTTGAAAATTGACAATATTGCACGCATCTAGCGGCTAACGATATATAATATTGTGGCTTTTTTAAGTCAAGACGCTTATCTGATGACCTCATTTAGGTTTTTTGCTCACTTGACTGACCCTTGCCTGCTATTTTTTTCATTGAGAGCCAAAGACATCGCCTTATGACAACTTCTGCCTTGCACCATAAAACATTTGCTGTCGGTCAACGCCATTTATCGGACACTGAAACTGAGCTTGGGCTTGGGGTGGTGATTGAGGTGGATGACCGCTGCGTCCATATTTTATTTCCGCAAAGTGAGGAGACGCGCGTTTACGCCAAAAACTCAGCGCCGTTATCACGAGTGGCATTTAAAGTGGGTGACAGCATTTGCGACCAAGAGGGCAACACGTTTGTGGTCACCGGCGTCGATGAGGTCATGGGTGTATTAAAATACAGCGTTGACGGTCATGATAAAGCCATTATGGAAACGAGGCTTGCGGCAAATATTACCCTTGCCAAGCCTTTGGAGCGCTTGCTTGCCGGACGAATTGATCGCGGTGACTGGTACGATTTGCGCCAAGATATTTTAAGAATGCAAGCGGCGTTATCAAGCCACCCTTTAAAAGGTTTAATGGGCGCTCGCGTTGACATCATTGAGCATCAGCTTTATATCGCCCATGAGGTCGGCAAACGCATTGCACCGCGAGTGCTGCTAGCCGATGAGGTTGGTCTTGGTAAAACGATTGAAGCAGGGCTGATTATTCATCAGCAATTATTGTCTGGAAAAGCCGAGCGCGTGTTAATTTTGGTTCCGGACAGTTTGCAATATCAATGGATGATTGAGCTTCGCCGCCGCTTTAATTTAAATTTTGCGCTGTTTGATTTGGTTCGAACTGCGGCAATTAAAGAGCACCATCCTGAGCAAAACGTCTTTTTAACCGAGCAATGTATCATTGCTGGCATGGATTTGCTGCTTGACCATCCTGACCTTTATGACCAAGCCATGGAAGCGGGCTTTGATTTATTAGTCGTTGATGAAGCGCATCATTTGCACTGGGACGCGGCGCAAGGCGGCAATGAAAAATATGATTTGGTTGCTGATTTTGCCGAAGAAACCGCAGGGGTGATGCTGCTAACGGCAACGCCAGAACAGCTTGGCGTTGAAAGCCATTTTGCAAGGCTGCGGCTCCTTGACCCCAACCGTTTTGATGATTTGGATGAGTTTATCGAAAGCCAAGACGCCTTTGCCGATACGGCAGCGGTCGCTCGCGTGCTCATTGATGACAAACCATTAAGCGATGGTCAAATTAAAGCACTAACCAACTTGTTAGGCGTTAATAGTGATGAGCTGGTTAATATCAATGACGATGAAAAATTGCGGGCTTATGCGTTAAATGAATTGCTTGACCGTCATGGTACCGGTCGCGTGTTGTTCCGAAATACGCGTGAAAGCGTGACCGGATTTTATGGCAGACAAAGTCAGCCGCACCCACTGCCCTTGCCTGAATCTTGGGTCGGCAGCTACCAAACTTGCGGTAAGCTTCGCGAGCAGCTTTGGGGTGAGGAAAACAAACCCGACGGTAGCTGGCTTGAAGATGACCCGCGTGTTCCGTGGTTGATTGATATTTTAAAATCCAAACTTAAGCATGAAAAAGTGCTGCTGATTGCCCGAAGTGGCGCCACGGTTGAAAGCTTAGAAGCCGTTTTGCGACTTCATGCGGGGATTAAAACGGCGATTTTCACGGAGCAGATGACCTTGCTTGAGCGTGACCAAGCGGCGGCGTTTTTTGCGGACAGTGAAGGCGCTCAGATTTTACTTTGCTCGGAGATTGGCTCAGAAGGTCGCAATTTTCAATTTGCCAATCAGCTGATTTTATGGGATTTACCGGCAAATCCAGACACCCTTGAGCAGCGTATCGGTCGCCTTGACCGCATTGGTCAAACCAAACAAATCACCTTGCACGTGCCATTTGTGGCAGGAACAGCTCAAGAGCGCTTGTACCTTTGGTATGACCGCGCGCTGAATATTTTTAACCAAATATCCCCAACCGCGCAAAGCGTTCAAGAGCAGTTTATTGCCGAACTAAAACCGCTGCTTGAAGGCGAAAATTCTGCTGAAAACCGCGACGCCCTTGACGCATTAATCGTGGATGCTAAAGCCACGCGCTTAGAATTGGAAGCGGCACTACAAGAAGGTCGCGACCGCTTGCTTGAATATAACTCGTGCCGACCAAGAGTCGCCGGACGCATCAAAGAGGCGATGCTTGAGTTTGACAAAAACAATATCATCGCGCCGTTTGTGGATCGCTTTTTGGCGTCGGCAAACATCGATTATAGCATTCAGCGCGATGGCACTTGGGTGATAACGCCCGTTGATAGCAGCGAGGCGAATGAGTTTATTGAAGCCTTGCCCCTTGGCGGCGAAGATGGCATGACCTTAACCTTTGAGCGCGCTCAAGCGTTAAAGCGTGAAGAGGTTGAATTTGTCACCTACGAGCATCCGCTCATGCAAGCGATTTATGAGCTGGCATCAAGTAGCACTTTTGGCAATACTACCGTTGCTATGCTTAAAAGCAATGCCATGCCGCAAGGGATGATTATGCTTGAGGTGAATTTTCGCGTTGAAGCCATTGCGCCAAAATTGTTAAACCTGCCTGCCATGCTACCGATGCAAAATATCCGTATCTTTTTAAGCGAGCAAGGCGGGGATTTGTCGCAAAAAATCAGCGCCGAGATGATCATGCCGCATGTTGAGCGCTTGGATAAAAATCGTGCCCGTCAAGTCATTAAAGTTCGCAGCGATGTCATTGAAACGCGCTATCATGAAGCCGAAGCGCTTGCAAAAGCTCAGCTTAGTGAGATCGGTAAGCAAGCTGCCGCCCGCTTTAGTCAGCAGTGGGGTCGCGAAATCAAGCGCTTAAAGCATTTACAATCGATTAACCCCAACGTCCGCGACAGTGAAATTGAGCGCTTAGAACAACTGCAAGCCCAAGGCGAGCAAGCGCTTGCCAATTTGTCCTTGGTTCCCGATTCCATCCGCGTTTTGGTGGCAGTGAAGCCTTAAGGTTAAAAATTGCCAATGAAACGCTCAAACCTAACGCTTAACTGATAAAGATGAGCGCCTTAAAAGATTGCCATAAAAAAATTGCGACGTTAAGGCGCGATTAAGATTTACAAAGGAGACTGACGGTCATGTCAGAGGATTGCCAACTGATTGATGAGCTGCTTGCCACGGTGGCGCTTACCGAGATTCGCCCCGATGAGTTTGAAGGTCAAAGCCACGACTATGTTGGCGCGCGTATTTTTGGTGGTCAAGTGCTTGCCCAAGCGTTGATGGCAGCGGCAAAAACGCTCACTGAGGACAAACCCTGTCACTCTTTACATGGCTATTTTTTGCGCGGCGGCGATATTCATAAGCCGATAATTTACAAAGTTCGTAGGCTTCGAGATGGCAGAAGCTTGTCTGCGCGCGAGGTCACCGCGTTTCAATGTCAATCGGCAACGGGCGAAGCTCCTGATTTGCAAATGATTTTTATCATGATGGCGTCGTTTTCCCCGATGGAAGACGGTCTTGAATATCAAGAAGATATGCCGGTTTATCCACCGCCTGAAGATTTGCTTGCCGAGCAGGATTTAAAAGAGCAGTATGTGGGCAAAGTCCCTGATGCGCTAAAAGCAAGGTTTATGCGAAAGCGCCACGTTGAAATTAAGCCCGTTAAGCCGCGTGACCCCATTCACCCTGAACCTATCAAGCCTAAGCAAGCCAACTGGCTGCGAATCAAACAGCTTGGCGAGCAGCCGCAAGCCATTCAGCAAGCGCTATTGGCGTTTTCTTCCGATTTTTATTTGGTCGGGACGGGGCTGATGTCACACGGTGTTAGCTTTATGACCAATGGTTTGCAAGCGGCTAGCATTGACCACTCAATGCACTTTCACCGCGCCTTTGATTTAAACGATTGGCTGCTTTATGACATGTGGAGCGATACCACCTCAAATGCTAAAGGCTTAAACCACGGTCAGTTTTGGCAACATGGTAAGCTTGTGGCGACCGTTCAGCAAGAAGGCTTGATGCGGCTGCGGGTTCCGAAGTCTTAATTTATTAAAATAAAGCTAGCTGATCAAGACGATTCTAAAACTTTTTCCATCGCTCGCGGCAATCCCAACTTGGCTCTTGCCGTTTTGCTACCCAGCCATTGAAAGTCAATATCCGCTTGGCGTAGTTTTTCACTTAAAATTTGGATGTTTTCATCACTCAAGCGCGCTTGATACGGTGTTAAATACCAATGAAAATGGGTTAGGCTGTGCTTGATAGGCGCGTCGTCAAACAAATCTTGGCTGCAAGGTATTAACTTAACGTCGCTTGTTAAAATTAATTCATGAATAATTTGCTCAGCCGTGCTCATTTCACTGTCAAAAAGCGCGTCATCTTGCTCGGCGGTGATGGTAACCTCCAATTTAGATTTTTTATCCACCTGCACTTTTTTATCAAATAAAAGCGGCAAGCTCCAAAGTCCACCCCAAATGCCGTTGTCAGGGCGTTTTAGCCAAAGTATTTCACCATTTTGATTGCTGATAAGTAGGGCTTTGCTAAATTTGCTGGGTTTGGGCGCTTTTTTGGCTTTAACCGGAAAGTCAGTTTCGCGACCTTGAGCGTGAGCAATACAGTCGTTTTGCAGCGGGCAGGCGTGGCAGCTTGGGTTTCGGCGCGTGCAAAGCGTGGCTCCCAAATCCATCATCGCTTGAGCAAAGCGTCCGGCGTCATCGCTTGAGGTGAGTCTTGTGGCAAGTTCCCAAAGGATTTTGTCCGTTGCCGATTTGGTGATGTCGCCGTCGATTGCCGACCAGCGCGTGAGCACCCGCTTGACGTTGCCATCGCAAATTACGCCGTATTTGTGCAGCCCCATTGCCATGATTGCACCTGCCGTCGAGCGCCCAACGCCTGAAATGGCTTCCCAATCTTGCAGCGATTGCGGAAAGTCGCCCGTGGCTTCAATCACCGCGACAAGCTGCTTTGCGCCTTTGTGCAAATTGCGAGCGCGAGCATAGTAGCCAAGCCCCGCCCAGTGCTCAGCGACCAAATCCCAATCTGCCGCTGCCAACTTATGAACGCTTGGGAAGCTTGCCATAAACCTTGCAAAGTAAGGTAGCACCGTGGTGACTTGGGTTTGCTGAAGCATAACCTCAGACAGCCAAACGATATAGGGATTTGGCGCGTCGGTCTTGTGCTGCTGCCACGGCAAATCATGGCGACCGTGAATTTCGAACCAATCGAGTAAGCGCGGGGCGAATGAATTTAGCTCTGCTTCGGTATGGTCAAAAGCTTTTTCTGTGAAAACTGCTTTTGAGTTAACAACTGGATAAGTCATAAAAAAGGTAAAATTAGTGACAAATATCATCTGATATATGGGCTTTTATTCTAATTTAAATTGCTATCTTATTTATTACTTGCCTAAATATTAATAGGCTATGATTAATCTTTTGAGGTAAAAGGCGTTGCAATGGTTACAGTTATAGTTCTGCAGGTAATAACCTTAGTAATTTTAGGTTGCCTATTTCTATTTAAGAATTACTTTCTCTCTTATTCTACGGAGAAAGGTAAAAACTTAGCCACCAAAGAAGATATTGAAGAAATCACAAAAAAAGTAGAAGGTATAAAAAATGGATATATTTCTGAGGTTGAACAACTCAAAGCTGAGTTAGTCTTATTTTCTAGAAAAAATGACATTCTTTTTGATGAAAAAGTGAGAGTATTTAAAGCATTTCAAAAAGCTCTTGTAAGTTTTAAGCAGTATTGTGAAGCTGCACTTGGGACTTATGATACTAGAGGCGAGTTTCATCCTACTTTGGAATCATTGGATGAAGCTGACAAAAAACCCGCACTCGTGCACATTCATGCGTTACATCAAATTCAATTGGAAGATTTTATTTTTCTTTCAGAAGCTTCTAACTTAGCACTTGATGAATTATATGAGGCGTGTCAGATAATGCCTAGTATGGAGTTACATCTTATAGCTAACGAAGATGATAGAAATTTAGCAGATAGTACAATTCCGGTCTATGAAAGCGCAATAACTAATATTAATCAATGCTTACAGAGTTTATATGACGAGCTTGAGTTCCCCACTGGAAAAAATTAGCGTTTTTGGATTGCGCGAAACTATACTGATGAAATATTAAAATACATTAGTAGGGGCGTACAATCGCGCATCCTACTTGACTTTTTAACCAGTATTTTGAATAAAGAATCTACTTCCGATTCTTCTTCGTTTTTAATCGGCGTAAGCGTTTTTCTTCTTCCTTTGCTTTCTTTTTTTCCTCAGCAGCAAGTCGCAATTGCGCCACTTCGATTTCTTCAGCCTCGCGCATGGCAGGCGTTTCAAGGGTGATATTGCCAATTTGTCCTGCCCGAAGCTCATTGACTAAGATTTCTGACATTCGGTAAGTATCGACAACGCCGCCTTTTTTGAGCAGTCCGCGCGAGCGCCCCGCCAATTCAAAAAATTCCCAATCGGTTTTTGGCAACTCCTCAAGTTTATAGCGCGCTTTGAGCAGTTCAGGGTAAGCGGCAAGCAAATACTCAGCGGTGTAGCTTGCCACGTCGCTAAAATCAAAAGCCGTGTCTTTGACGCCGCCCGTTGCCGCCAAGCGGTAGCCAGAATGGGCGTTTTCAACCTTTGGCCAAAGCATTCCGGGGGTGTCATAAAGCATGATGCCAGCGTCAAGCTTGATCAGCTGCTGTGATTTGGTCACGGCAGGCTCGTTGCCGGTTTTGGCGACGGTGCGACCAGCTAAGGTGTTAATCAAGGTGGATTTGCCGACGTTGGGAATTCCCATAATCATGGCTTTGATTTGCCGACCGCTAGCCGCTTTGCCTGCAACCATCGTTTGGCAAAGGCTGATAATTTTGTGGATGTCGTCGCTTTTATTGTTGTCAAAGGCGAGCGTTTTTACCCCAGATTCTGATTCAAAAAAGTCCATCCAAGCTTGAGTTAACTCAGGGTCAGCAAGGTCGGCTTTGTTTAAAATTTTAATCACCGGTTTGTCACCGCGAAGCTTGCCGATCATTGGATTGTCGCTACTGTACGGGATTCGCGCGTCGAGCACCTCAATGATGACGTCCATTTGCGGCATCATCTCTTTAATCTCGTTGCGCGCCTTGTTCATGTGCCCCGGGAACCATTGAATCATCGTGGTGGTGGTCATAATTTTGCCTTTTTAAAATAAAAAATTAATCTGTTTTATGGTTGATGGCAGGCGGAATGGGCGCAAGGTAACCGATAAGTAAAATCAAACTTCCTGCGCCTAAGAACGACATCACGCGCCAAATCGCTTCAATTTGTGATAAATCAATCAATACGAGCTTTATCACCACGGCAGCCAAAAGCCCAATGCCTAAAAACCAAAGCGCGCGCGCTAAATAGCGACTTGCGGTAATGGTGGCAACTAGGGCAATCAGCGTCCAAAGCATGGTCAGCCCCGTTTGCACCTGCGAGCTTTCCCAAGCGCCGCCGTCCCAAAGCGGCGTGCCAATAAACGCATGTAAGGAGCGCACTAAAATGCTGGATAGCGCCCAAAAGCTGGTCAGGGCAAGCGCAATCAAAAGCGGCTGCGGCAAATCCGGTGCATTGCCCTCAGGCTGGCTTGCGCGCCAAGTCAACATGCCCAAAATCAGCGCTAAAATCGTCGTTATATCATAAAAATTGATGAGCGGAAGATATGGCAAGCCCCAAATTACACCGTCATAAGACCAGCTGGTTATTATCATCCAAATTAGGATAACTGGCGCAAAAAACTTCGCGCAACTTAGCCAAGCCGATGACCAATCAAACCAAATTGGCTTTTGAAAAACATGGCTTGCCTTGCCAATTTGATTGGACGATTGCCAAAGTCCAAAGGTTAAAAGTAGGGTCGTGACAAGCATTGCCATGACGCCGTCCGAGGGTGCAAGAAGATAATGCGCCAAACTTGCCGCCACCAAAATCCCTGTGCCAAGCCAACTTGCGCCATCATAACGACGTAATTCGTTTGATTCAAACCAAAATTTAAGCCAAGCTTGAGCAAGCAGTGCCCAACCGAGAACCAAAATACCCCAAATCAGCCACGCCGCGCCATGCCAAGAGTGATGAAACTCATAATGCTGCGGAAGTTGAACGATAAGGGTTAAATAAAATAGCAGCAAAACGCCATGCGTCAATCGGCTGACCTCGCGCCAACCTTGGTAGCGGTTGATTGTCCAAAATCCGGCAAGGCTGATTAAAATCGCTAATGCCGCAGTCATTGACCCTGATAACTCAAGCGCCACCGACCAATCGTCAATATCGACAGCCAACACATAAATCAGCCAAGCCGCGGCAATCAAGGTTAAAAAGTTAATAAAACTTGGGCTTTTCCAAAGTAAAGTTACCGCAAAGCTTTGCGAGTTAATTCCCGATAGCCAAACGTTGCTGTGATAAAAATTGGGGTCTAAGGGGTTTTGGTTTTCGCGATTATGTTCTAAATCTAAATGATTAAATAAGGGCACCGGCGAATTTGCCGAGCGTAAAATAAATGCTGTCGCTAAAAAGCACAGCGCTGAAACGCTTAATGACAATAGCGGCGCGGAAATCGTTGAATTTTCCCAAAGCCAAATCATGCTAAGCCCTTGCAGCGCCAAACCAAACAACACTGCCCAAGCGCGAAGGCTTTGCCTGCCAAACCAAACGAGCGCTAAGCCTTGAACCGACCAGCCAAACGCCACCCATTTGGCATCAAAAGCAATCGGGATCATCAGCGCCAAAAAGCCGCCGCCAAGCGCGAGCATACCCTCGCTAATTGGCTCAAAGCGACCGCTTTTTTTCACAAAAAACAGCCCAAGTCCCAAATAAACGAGCGCAAATAATCCGCTGGCTATCGTTAGCGCGTGATTGACGTCATGAAGCAGCGCCGATAAGATGCCAAACGCTAAAATTGGCACGGAAAACAGCAATCCTACGTCAATGGGAAATAAATATCGCGGTAAGGTATTGGCGGAAGCTTCGGCTTGGTTTTCTAAAGTGTCGTTTTCTTGGCTTTTATTTAAAAGGCGCTGATTTAAAAAGCTTTGCTTTGCAAACTCGGCGACATTATATTGGGTTAATTGCTGAGCAAAACGGATAACGACAAATAAATAAAGTGCCACATGAAGCACGGTTAATAGCACCAACGCACCGCGCTGAGATTGCAACACGGAAAGTGGCGTTTCCGCGCCCAAATAATACGCCAAGCCAAAAGTCAGCGTCACCCCAAGCAGGTTCAGCACTTTCCACGGTCTGAAGTGGGCGATGATGGCAATGGCGGCATTGAGCAGTAGATAATAACCGAACAGTGCGGTTAGATTTTGCGCGTCGTCACTGGTTAAAATCGGCGCTAAAAAGCCGCCTCCAAGCGCAAGTAAGGCAAGCGGAAAGGCATTTTGCCGGAGCGCAAGCCCAACGGTTAGCGCGGACAATATCCCAAGCAAAATAAAGCTTGGCAAGCCGCTAAGCACGTCATAATAGCGATAGGCAAAAAAGGTGCTTAAATACGCGGTGGCAATCCCTGCGCCTTGCAAGGATATGCCGTAAGCAAAGCGCTTTTTGGCAAGTTTTAAGCCAAGTCCTGCTAACGCTAATCCTGCTGCGCCAATGGCAATAAGTTTGGTCGTGATGGACAGCTCAATATAGTCGCTAAGCAGTTTGAGCAGCAGCACCACGCCAACGAGCAGCACCAAAACGCCGACGCGAACCACGAGGTTGCCACCAAAAAACCACTGCTTTATTGAGTTAGCAAACGAGGTAACGACCTCAAACGAGCGCTCATCGGGATTGATGGGGTCGTTGTTCGTATTGTTGGCGCTGTTTGCATTGTTATCAGGTTTGGCAGTCGGTTTTTGCGGATAATCGGTTGCATGTTGTAGGGGCAAAGGGCGTTCTTGGTCAAAATAGCCGCTAGGTAAAGGCGACGGCGCGGTTGCCGTTTCTAGTAAAGGTGCAGCAGGTTTTGGTGGTTGCTCAGCTTGTGCGGCGGTTATTGACGGTTGAGAAGTTGAGGATGATGACAAAGAACGCTGATAAGCATTGACTTGATATTGCAAATCGTCGACTTTTTTGGCAAGCCTTTGGATTTTGTTATTTAAGTGCTGATACAGTACCACCACGACCACAAGCAAGGTCACAAAGGTCAAAACCCCAAACGATCCTGCAAATAAATAAAGCATCCTTAATCCTCAACCAACCATCCTAGCGTAAATCATGACCTGATTTTACGGCAAGTACAAGCCAAAAAGTGTGCTTGATAAATAAGCGCGCCAAACTAAAAGCGGTTCAAAAAACCTTTTACAAAGAAAAATGCCTAAGCTCAAATTCAGCTTAGGCATCTATTCATCGATATCGGCAGTTTTTTACGAAAGTTTATTTTAAATTAGCCGTCATAAAGTCAATCATTTTATCCCAGCTCTGCTTAGCCGCGGTTTCGTTGTAGCCTAAATCAACATTGTTTTCAGCAGCGCGTTTGTCCGCGTCAGGGTTGGTAAAGCCGTGCTTGGCATTGTCATAGACATCGACAGTGTAATCAACGCCTGCCGCATCCAACTCTTTTTTAAGCTCGTCAATCGCGTCCATTGACACCATCGAATCATCACGACCGTGAGCAACCAACACTTTGGCTTTAAAATTGCTATCGGCAGGTTTTTTTGGCGCAGGGTTGCCGTGGAAAGTGGCAACGGCTTTTAAAGGCATGCCTTCACGCGCCATATCCAAAACCACTTTGCCGCCAAAGCAAAACCCAATCGCGCCAATATTATTTTCATCAACTGAGGTTTGGTCGCAAAAATCATTTAAAATCAGGCGGCAGCGGTCAGTTAATAAATCTTTGTCCTCAAGTACTTGCTCCATCCAAAAGTTTGCCATCGATGCATCGGCAGTCAATTTGCCTTCGCCGTAAACGTCCATGGCGACCGCTGCAAACCCAGCTTTTGCCAAGCGCTCGGTCACGTTTTTGGGATGCTCAACGATGCCCCACCATTCGGGTGCCACCAAAACTCCAGGAGCAGGATTTTCTGCGCTTGCCGACTCTGGAAGCGCGACGTAGCTGATCAATTCAACGTTATTTTCGGTGGTGCTAATCAGCTCAAAGGTTTTAATAGACATATGATTTCCTTATTTTTTTAAATTAGATTTATTTTTGCTTTATGTTAAAAATTTAATCTCGCAAATTGCCCATCAACCTAGGGAATTTGCCAAAATTTGCGGCATTAACTTGACTACCTTAGCCGCAAAATCGCCCAAAAACAGCTATAATACTGTAACGCTGATGATCAGCCCGCTAATTTCTCTGCCGCCGCGACGTTATTTTATGAAATTTAATTTATTGCAAACGCTTCAAGCAAGCTTTGATTCCTTTGACAATCCGCCTGACGCCAAAAAGCCAAAATCTACGCCGATTGTTAATAACGATGCCGATTTGCGCCCCAATTTTTGGCAAGATTTTTCGCTATTTGAGCTGACCAACAGCGAATGGGAAGCGCTTTGTGATGGTTGCGGCTGCTGCTGCTTGATTAAATATATGGACGATGACGACGAGACGGTCGAATATACCGATGTCGCTTGCAAGCTGATGGACTGCTCGACGGGGCACTGCCAAAATTATGAGCACAGGCAAGATTACGTTCCGGACTGCATCCAACTCACTCAAGAAAACATAAGCGAAATGACTTGGTTGTCTTCCCACTGCGCTTACAAACGCGTTTTTGAGGGTAAATCGCTTCCGAATTGGCATTTGCTTATCACCAAAGACGCCGCCAAAACCGAAAAGCTGATGCGAGCGGCAAATATTGGCGTTGCTGGTCGCTGCGTGAGTGAAGCTGGCATGAGCGATGAAGAAATGGAGATGCGGGTAGTGACTTGGGTTGATGCTTGATTTTTGTTTGATAATTGGCTTTAATGAAGTCAAATTGTCAATCAAGGATTGAACATGGCTAAAACTATAACGAGCAAAAGCCATCAACGAAAAAGCGTGGCTAAAAGTGCGGTTAAAGGCAGTTTGTTAGTAGTCGCGGCACTGATATTAAGCAGCTGCGCCAATACGACGCCTTTAACCAAAATTAGTCCAAAACAAGCGCCAAAGCAAGTGGTTCAATCAACGCCTGCCGACTCAAAAGCTTTACCTGCTCAGCCAAAAACCAAAATTGCTACGCCAAAGGCGGTCGATTGGCAAAAAATTGAGAAGCTTGCCAATAGCTATTATAAAAATCATCCTGAGTATTTTGTTAAATCGCAATCAGCAATGGATTTGACAAAAGATACGTCGCCCATCGAGATGGTCGAAAAGTCTTATGCCAAAGCGTTTGGGTTAACGGCAAGCGAGGCTCGCAAGCGCTTAACTTTGCAATCCCTCAGTCGAGGTGTCATTGACGCTGTTAAAGAAGTTTTGGGCGATGACTTGGTTGAAGTTTATTATGTCAATAACAATCCTGATGAGTTGCGACTAGGCGTTACCGCAACCCACGCCGTTAAAGCGTCTTATTACCGTTATACCTTTAAAGACAGCGCTGAACAGTTAACCCTACCTATTTATATTTACCCTATTAGCGATAAAACTAAGGCTCAGATTTTGCAGCTCATGGAAAAAGCGCATCCTGAAATTACTAAACGTTATCCCAATACTCAAAGCATTGGCTATGAGCCGATAACTAATTCAGTCATCGTGGATTTATATTTTGAACCAATAAAGCGACCAACTTTAGAGCAAACCGAAGCAATTAAAGAAGAATTAACGAAGCTTGTTGGTCACCCAGTGACCGTTGAAACCATGACTGGTCGGATAACAGTTAATTAAAGCAGCTCAATTTTGGTTAGTTTTGATAGTTTTTGAGTCTATTAACTTCGGCTGCGGTAATCCCTCCCGAATTTTTTGTGAAAACTTATCGCCATGAATGTTTTTATTGTTTAAATCGCGGCTAAAATCCCGAACTTTTGGGTTGATATGAGCGCGCTCGTACCACTCATCCATTGACCACGATTGATTTTGAGCGTTTTTAGCATCAAGATTGGTATTCGGTTGTGAGTCAAGAAGCCCTAATTTGTACAAATAATTGGGCAGCCAACCTGACACCCAAATTCGGTAATCCCAAGGCAAACGGTCACCGCTGATAATCCGCGCCATATAAAAAATGATGTTGGTGCAATTGCTCGTTAAGGTATTGTACCAGTCAGGCTCTGCGTTCAGCTCGTCACTGGCGGTCAAATACGCCTCAAACAGTGCCTTGACTTGGCTTTGTTTTAAATGACTGATGGGAAATAAATAAACCTGTTCGCCGCGAGCGTTGGTTCGGGTATAAATGATATCGCGCTCCTCAGATGCGATTAGGCTGAGCTCATAACGCTTAAAAAAGCCGCCAAGCGCCGAAAACGACTCGCCGTTTTCTTTTCGGATTTCAAACGACATCGAGATTGGGCGCTCGCCTTCGATATGAAAACTGACCAAGGTATGGGCAATTAATGGTCCCATCCAGTAAGAGTTAATCACATCAACGCCGCTCAATTTGTCCAAATCAATCGTCCGCGATTCCCAGCGCGCGTTTGCGTCATCAGCGTTTATCCAATCAAAATTACGAACGTTGTAAAGCGTCACCAAATTTGGATTTTCAGGGTCGCGCGAATAGCTTAAAATTTTAGCAACTTCCGGCTTCCAATCGCGGTCTTGCAAAGGCTGAATGCTGACAAAGCCGCCAAACCCAATCAGCCAGATCACGGCATAATTGGTAAGTAATTTTTTAACATCGACATTGGCTTTAAATTTGGCATTGAGCTCATTAGGCTTTACGATTGCTACGATAATTAATGTGGTCAGCGTAATAATTAACGCCGCGCTTAAAAAGGCTAGAGCGGTCAAAAGCAGGGTGAGCTCGCCTGTCATCACGAACACCCCAAATTGATACCAAAGCACCAAAAGTAGCCAAATCGCCGAAAGGGTGACCGCAAGCATAACCAACAGCCAAATCAGCTTTGAGCGCCAAGGCAATTGCTTAAAATCAAGACAAGGCTTTAATTTTGAGGTTATCAGACGTTTAATTATCGATTTAAAGCTCATGAAGGATAGCAAACCTTGAGAATGTCGGTGAGGAGTAAAACCATACCAAAGTTTGTTGCAAGCAAGCAATAGCAATTGACTTTATGGCTGCAATTTGCAAATATTTGCTCAAGGTGACAATAAAAAGTTCTTGTAAAATTTGGTTTTAATTTTGACAGTTACCCCCATCATAACGCTTATCATGATAAACGAGGTTAAATCAAACCATTATGTCCGATGAGGCTCCAAGTCCGAGTAGTTGGTCGATGCGCGGCTTAAAACGCTGGCTGACGACCGCCCCTGAAACCCGAGATGAACTGATTCGGCTCGTTCACGACTCGCGGCAGTTTTTAGAGCCCGATACCGTGGATATGTTAGAAGGCGTTTTGGATTTGCCCGCCACCCAAGTCCGCGAAATTATGACCCCAAGACCGCAAGTGATCGGGCTTCACGAAAGTGCAAGCTTGACTGAGGTCATGGACATCATCCTTGAAGCGGCGCATTCACGGTATCCGGTGTTTGATAGCCAAGACGATGACGCGGTGATTGGCATTTTACTTGCTAAAGATTTGATCCCAATTTTGGTGATGATGATCCGCGATCAAGAGGACAAAATCGACAGCAAACGCCTTCGGGATTTGGTTCGTCAGCCGCTTTATATCAGTGAGTCGGCGCGATCAGATACGCTGCTTCGCTCCTTGCAAAGCACCCAAGTTCATATGGCGGTGGTCGTTGACGACTTTGGCAACTTTGCCGGCGTGGTCACGATGGAAGATTTGCTTGAGGAAATCGTTGGCGACATTGTCGATGAGCATGACGATTTTGATGAAGACAGCGACATTAATAACATCGTCCCGCACCCTGAAAAGTCCGATACATGGTGTGTCCAAGCAGCAACGGTGATTGAGGACTGTAACGACGAGCTTGGCAGTCATTTTGATGATGCTGAGGTTGACACCATGGGCGGTTTGGTGATGCAAGCGCTCGGTTATGTCAGTGATTTAGAAGGCGAAAGCGTGACCATTGATGACTGGAAAATTACCATTACTGACGTTGAAGGTCGCTTTATTCATCTGCTTGAGCTGACCAAATTGCCTAAAAATGAGATTGCCCCCAATCCATTACCCTAAAAATAGCTCGCTAATAATTTTGAAAAAAGCACGGTTCACGCCGTGTTTTTTTATGGCAATTAAAAAGTTATTTCACCGCCATTAAACCGCCGATAAACCGACGAAATAAGTCGCCAAAGTTTTCCTTTTAATCCGCCCAACTGGTATCATGGGCGGCATTATTTGGGCAACGTTTTATTTTTTTATTGAGATCATTGGGAATCAGATATGCGGCTGACGACGTCGGATTTGCAAAAGCGGCTAAAGGCAAATCAAGAGCAAACTTTGCCGATTTTGGGCGCCATTCTTATTGCTTGGGTTGCCGGAGCGATGTTTTTATTGGCGCTTGCGCCTTATAAGATTTGGCCTTTGGCGATTGTGTCACCTGCGATTTTATACGCGTTATTGAAGCCTGCTATGAGCGGCAAGCGCGCGTTTATTATCGGCGAAGCTTATGGTATGGGGCTTTGGTGCGTGGGCGCGTTTTGGCTTTATACGTCCATTCATGATTATGGCGATACGCCAGCTTGGCTTGCGCTGATTATGATCGCGCTGATGGGGCTGGTCATGGGGCTGTTTCATGGCTTTTTGGCGCTGATTTTTAACAATGTGGTGGGTCGTCAGCCGCTATCTTTTGCCGCGCTTTGGGTCGCTCAAGAGTGGCTAAAAACGTGGCTGTTAACTGGATTTCCATGGTTGTTTGTCGGTTATGCGTTCACCGAGCAGTATTGGCTCTCAAGCATGGCGCCGGTTTTTGGGGTATTTGCTATCAGCTTTGTTGCCGTTTTATTTGCGGCAAGTTTGGTGGAAGCTGCCCGCCGCCGTTTAGGATTTTTATTAGCATCGATTGCTTTTGTTGGGATTGGCGTGGTGCTTTGGCTCATCAATCCGCAGTGGACAAAACCAAAAGGCACGCCCAATCTTACCGTATCATTGATTCAAGGCAATATCCCGCAAGATTTAAAATGGCTGACTGAATATCAGGTTGAAACGCTCAAAATCTACGCAACATTAACCCAAAGCGAATGGGGTCGCGACATTGTCCTTTGGCCAGAATCGTCCATTCCGATGTTTCAAGATGAAGCCATTGCCTTTATCAGCGAGATGGTCAAAGTTGCCAAAGAAACAGGAACGACTTGGATCACGGGAGTGCCTTATAAAGATACGGCGGCTTTTAATCCCAAAACGGATAAATATCCGCCATTTTATAACAGTGTGATTGCGCTTGGGGCAGATGCTGAAGGGCTTTATAAAAAGCAGCGTCTGGTGCCGTTTGGCGAATATATTCCATTTGAGGGGGCACTTGATATCCTACCGAATTTGGCGGGAAATCAAGACATCATGAGCTATAGCCGCGGCACCGATCACCAAGCACCGCTTCATGTTCGCGGTCACAATCTTGGTGCGGCAGTCTGCTATGAGGTGGCTTATCCCGACACCACGCGCAAAAATGCCATTGGCACCGACTTTTTATTGACCATTTCAAACGACGCTTGGTTTGGAACGTCCGCAGGACCATTACAGCATTTGCAAATGGTTCAGATGCGCGCCCTTGAAAACGGTCGCTGGTTTATGCGAGCCACCAATACTGGCGTCACTGCCATCATTGATGATAAAGGTCGCATTGCTAGCCGCGCCCCGCAGTTTGAGCGCACCGTACTTCGCGGCGAGATTGAAGCGCGAACAGGGCAAACCCCATTTACTCGCTTTGGCAATTATCCCGTGTTGGGCTTTATAGCGCTATTATTGGTATTAAGCTATCTTGGCAGGCGTGCCAATCAACACCGGTTACCAAACCGTTCATAGCGTTCAGGCTTTTTTTAAACTGGGATCATTCACTTAAAAATTGGCAATTTGTTTTGGCGTAAAAATATTTGTGAAGAATCCCATTAAATAGTTAAGGCTTTTAACAAATTGATAAAATTTGCGATATAATAGGCTAAAATTTTAAATATTTTTTGTGCAAGGTGGATGAGATATGTCAGAAGATATCAGCAGCAACAACCCCATGAAAGAGTTTGCGTTTGCTTTAGGCGGCGTGGGATTATTTTTAGGAATCGTCTTGCTCATTGGTATTTCCGCGTTTTTGCGTCCGGCAGGAGAGCACATTAAAGCTGAAGAGCCCGCCGCTGCAGAAACAACCGAAGCTGCCGCTGCGCCTGCCCCAGCTGCTAAAGCTGACGCCAGTAGCGAAGCTGCTGATCCTGCCGCTGCTGAACCAAAAGAAGAAGCGGGTGCAGGAGCAACAGAAGCTGCAACACCTGAGACGCCAGCCGATGCCACAGTAACGCCTGCGCCAAATGACAATGGCGGCGATGTGGTTGCCGCTGAAGCCGGAACCGCAACCGCGGAAGGCACGGTAAGTCAAGCTGCTGTTCAAGCCTCTGAGCCTGCCGCAGAAGTTGCCAACGCTGAGTCTGGAAAGCCGGATTCTGTTGCCAAATAAGCGCTAAAGCGAGTTATTAAAGCCAGTTATTAACTGAGTCTGTCAGCAATTTTAGCCTTTAAGATTGCTGACTTTTTGCATCTAAAATTTAAGCTCAATAAGAAAAATTTTTTTAGATCGCGTGAGCTGTTCCAAACTTACCATGCATTAAATCAATCCTGTCAAAGCGATCCCTTTGGCAGGATTTTTTTGTGTTAGCTTTTAACAGCAACTTATGCCAAAGCTATTGGTAAAACAGTTTATAGACAACTATTTTTTTGATGGCTTGACTAAGATTAAGGGACAGGATAAAACAAGGTCAGCAAATTTAAGTAAATCGCCTGCAATGGACTTAGTGGCAGGCAAATTGATGACCAATAAAAGGATGATTTATGGGCGAGCAGCCACAACCAAAGCTAAGCTCACATCAGCTGGCGGCGCTTGACACTGGGTTTTTGGGGCACCCAAAGCCTTTGCAGTCGCTTTTTTTTACTGAGATGTGGGAGCGCTTTTCTTATTATAGTATCCGGCCGCTGTTGGTGCTATTTATGGTGGCGGCAGTGAACCGCGGTGGTTTTGGCTTTGATGAGGCAACGGCAGCCGCCATTTACGGTATTTTTGCAGGATCATTGTATTTGGCGGCGGTTCCGGGCGGCTGGCTTGCCGACAATTGGCTTGGTCAAGAGCGGGCGCTTTGGTGGGGCAGTATTGTGATCGCATCAGGTCACCTTTGTATTGCTTTATCAGCGGTTATGGGAAGGGCGCTGTTTTTTTTAGGGCTGATGTTTATTGTTATCGGTTCAGGGTTATTTAAAACCTGCATTTCAGTGATGGTTGGGACGCTTTATCCAAGGGGCGATACGCGGCGCGACGCAGGATTTACCTTATTTTATATGGGGATTAACTTGGGATCGCTGTTTGCTGCGTTGATCGTTGGCGTCTTTAAAGAACAAGAGCTTTGGCATATTGGCTTTGGCGTTGGCGGTATTGGCATGCTGATTTCCTTGTTGATTTACCGCTTTGTGGCTCAGAAAACGCTGAGCCGCTTTGCTCGCGCCAAAAACATCACCGCCGATTGGGAAGTGGTAAACAGTCGCTATAAAAATATTGGCACTTGGGTTTTAGGAGCGGCCGCGCTTGCCGTCGTTATCATCGGGTTGATTGTAAGCGGCGTGATGCCATTTAATCCGGTCATTGTCGCTGAATATATGACGTATAGCATTGCCACCGTGGTGCTGCTGTATTTTGTGGTGATGTTTTTATCACCAAGGCTAAGTGGCGCAGATAAAAAGCGCCTGCTTGTTTGCTTGCTGTTAATTATTGGCTCGACCCTTTTTTGGTCAAGCTTTGATCAGCAGCCGACTTCATTTAACTTATTTGCCGATCGCTATACCGATTTAGAGGTGATGGGGTTTCATATTCCAAGCATTTGGTTTCAATCGCTCAATCCGTTTTTTATTTTGCTGCTTGCGCCTATGGTTAGCATTATTTGGCTCAAGCTTGGGGCTAAAGGTCTTGAGCCAAACAGCATGGTAAAATTTGCCATTGGTATGCTGCTTGCAGCGGCAGGGTTTGGTTTGATGATAATGGCATCAAAAAGCATTTTGGGCGGAAATGGCGTTCTTGCTTCCCCGCTTTGGCTGGTTGGTAGCTTGTTTTTATTAACTTTAGGTGAGCTTGCGCTTAGTCCGGTGGGACTGTCTTCAATGACGCGGCTTGCGCCTGAAGGTATGCAAGGGCAAATCATGGGGCTGTTTTTTGCTTCCGTGGCAATGGGAAATTTAATCGCGGCGTTTTTTGGTGGTCACGTGACCGCGGACAAAATCGAAGGGCTTCCCGGGTTGTTTTCAATGATGGCAATCTTTTTGGTGGTGACAGCAGTGATTTTACTTGTCTTATCCAAACCTATGAGCGCGATGATTAACAACAGCAGTGGCGTTAAGCTGTAATTTTTGCAAGCAACGCGGTTGCAATTGATCCAAATTTGCCGCATAACTTAATTTGTCTTTGCTCGATTTAATGATAAAAGCTGCATAAGGGCAGCTTTTTTCGTTAGCGATAACCTCAGATCAAAATTTTAACTGTAATTTGAAACTGTAACTTTAAATAAACCTGAAAAAAAAGAGGCGTTATGACCGCAACCAATTCAACTTCCCAAGAAAAATCCCTTATCAAATTACGATTGGCAACTTTGCGCGAAACCCTTGCCAAGCAACATATTGCCGCCATCATTGTGCCGACCGCCGATCCGCATTTGTCCGAATATCTGCCCGACTATTGGCAAGGTCGGCAATGGTTGTCAGGATTTACCGGATCGGTTGGTACTTTGATGGTGACCCAAGATTTTGCAGGGCTTTGGGCGGACAGCCGCTATTGGGTTCAAGCGGCGGATCAACTTGCTGGCACGGGAATTGAGCTACAAAAATTAGCGCCCAGTTATCCCAATCACATCACTTGGTTAGCTGACAATTTAGCCTCAGGCGATACCGTTGCGATCGATGGCGATGTTTTAGCCTTAAGCGAAAAAGAAAAACTTGAAACTGCCTTTGCTAAAAAAGGCATTGATTTAGATGTTAGCCGCGATATATTAGCGGAAATTTGGGAAAATCGCGCCGCCTTGCCAAGCGCCGCAATGTTTGCTCATGATGAAAAGTTTTTAGATACCTCGGCAAAAGAAAAACTTGCCAAAGTTCGAAGTGAAATGGACGACCTTGGTGCAAGCCATCACTTATTATCAAGCCTTGATGACATTGCTTGGCTGACCAACCTTCGCGGCGCCGATGTGGAATACAATCCAGTATTTTTAGCGCATCTTTTGATTAGTAGTAATGACGCGACATTGTTTGTTGATAGCCGCAAAGTCAGTGATGCTGTTAAAACCAGTTTGGTTCAAAGTGGTATTGACATTGCCGATTATCAAAACGTGAAATCTGCGTTAGCCAAGCTTAAAGCCAATGACGTGTTGTTATTAGACCCGAACAAAGTTGCCGCAGGAACGGTAGCAAGCGTTGCAAAAGAGGTAAAAATCCTTGAGCAAATGGCGCCAAGTACGCTGCTAAAATCAGTCAAATCGCCTGCCGATATCGACAATATCCGCGAAGCCATGCGCCAAGATGGGGCAGCGCTTTGTGAGTTTTTTGCTGAATTTGAAGCCAAACTTGCTGATGGTGAGCCATTAACCGAGCTTGATGTTGACCAAATGTTGATTGAGGCGCGCAGCCGTCAGCCCAATTACATTTCACCAAGTTTTGCCACCATTGCCGGATTTAATGAAAACGGCGCACTGCCGCATTACCGAGCGACCCCTGAAAAATACAGCCAGCTTGACCCAAAAGTTGGCGGCTTGTTGCTCATCGATTCTGGCGCTCAATACCAAAATGGCACGACGGACATTACCCGCGTGGTTGGTGTTGGACAAGTGAATGACGCGCAAAAACGCGATTTTACCTTGGTGCTTAAAGCGCATATTGCACTTGCTCGAGCGCATTTTCCCGACGGCATTGCCTCGCCGCTGATTGATGCGATTTGCCGAGCGCCGCTTTGGCAGGAGCAGTTGGATTTTGGTCATGGCACCGGTCACGGCGTGGGCTACTTTTTAAACGTTCATGAAGGTCCGCAAGTGATTGCCTTTGGCGCAACCACGCCAAAAGAGCGCGCGATGAAGGCGGGAATGATCACCAGTAATGAGCCGGGGCTGTACCGCGAAGGCAAATGGGGCATCCGCATTGAAAACTTGGTGGTCAATATGCCCGTTGCCAACCCAAGCGAAACGGATTTTGGTAAGTTTCTATACTTTGAAACGGTGACGTATTGCCCGATTGATACGCGATTGGTTGACAAATCCCTACTCACCCAAATCGAAATCGACTGGTTAAATGACTATCATAAGCTGGTCTTTGATCAGCTAAATTCACGCATTGATGGGGCAGCGCTTGCTTGGCTGACCGCGCGAACCCAAGCCATTTAAGAAAAGTTTTAATCGTCATAAAAAAGCGCCTTTACTTGGCGCTTTTTTGTGGGGGAGTTTTGCAAAAATAAGCTTAGTTCTGATCTTGCTTGTTATTGGCGTTCATCTCGGCAAGTTGTCGACTCACTTCTTCTTTAAGCCAAACTTTTAAATCCTCTGAAAGCTGCATCATATTATCCGTCAAAAAGTCATCAAGATGATTGCTTAATGCTTGGGTAAGCTCATCTGCGGTTTTGGCAGTAATGGATAGGCTTTCAGGAACATTTTTGCGCGGCGCTTGAACGTTAGGTTCTGTTACGTCTGCTAGCGGTTGCTCTTGTTGGTCATCATGAGCGTTTGAAGCTTCAACATCTTTATTTTTATTACTTTTATCAGCGTCGTTTTCAGTCGTTAAGCTTTCGACAATTTCCGTGACCTCATGTTTAGTTTTATTAGGTTCACTAGTTTGAGAAGCTTGTTCAGCTGCTTCAACCTTATCGTTATTTTCTGCTTGGTTTTCTTGCAGATTTTCTGAGTGGTTTTGCGTAATGATGTCGTCAAATAAGGCATCAACGTCGTCAGCAGTGAGGGCTTGGTTTTGAATTTTTACTTTGTCAGTAGCCTTTAGGTCGTCTTTTTTAGCCGCTTGGTCGTCAAGATTTTCCGTAGCCGTAGTTTCTGCAGGATCGGCAGTCAAGTCTTGTGGTTGTTCTTTAGATTGAGCTTCTGCTTTTTCTTGCTCGCGGCGCTGTTTGTCTTTGGCGGCTTTTTCTATGGCAGCGCGCTCAGCTTGATCGCGTTTTTGGCGGCGAGCTTCACGATCTTGGTTTTCTTGGTCAATAAGGCGCTGCTTTTCTTGTTGCTCAGCGTCCAATCGGCGCTTATTTTCAGCTTCCAAATGCTTTTGATATAAGGTGTTTAAATGGGCGTCCAAGTCGTCAACGGTGAATTGATGCGACTGTAATTCGGTATCAAATTGCAATAAGGTGGCGATGTCGGCAAGCTCTTGAACGATGGCGCTGCGGATAAATTCGGGCGTTTGCGTCCAGCGCTGATAAAATTGGTGCGAAAATGAGTAACTTGACATAGTTTTTTTCCATTGGGCTAAAAATTACCCCTTATCATACGCAAGCTTGATAAGGGGCGGCAAGGTGATTCGCACTGTTTTTTTAAGGGTGGTAATTTAGCGCTTGATTAGCTTTTATCATGGGCTGTTGGGTAGCGCGCAAAAATCAGCGAGCCGTTGGTACCACCAAAGCCAAAGCTGTTCGAGACGGCATAATTTAGGTTATCAACTTTACGTGAAGTGTTGGCAACGTAATCAAGGTTGCAGCCGTCCTCCAAATTTTCTAAATTGATGGTCGGTGGAACGTACTGATCTTGCAAGGCTTTGATGGTAAAAATCGCTTCAATACCGCCTGCGGCACCAAGTAAGTGACCGGTCATCGATTTGGTTGAGCTGACTAAAATGGTGTCTTTAACCGGCGCAAATACCGTTTCAATGGCGATGGATTCGGCAACGTCGCCGGCGGGCGTGCTGGTACCGTGAGCGTTGACGTAACCGACGACGTCAGGGTTGATTCCGGCGTCATTGAGCGCATTAGCCATGGCGCGAGCGGCGCCGCGACCATCTTCAGGGGGCGCGGTGATGTGGCTTGCGTCATCACTCATACCAAAGCCAACCAGCTCTGCCAAAATAGTCGCGCCGCGAGCTTTGGCGTGGGCAAGGCTTTCTAATACCAAAACGCCGGCGCCATCGCCTAACACAAAGCCGTCGCGGTCTTTGTCAAAAGGTCTTGATGCGCGAGTTGGCTCGTCGTTTCGCGTCGATAGCGCGTGCATGGCGCCAAATCCTGCCATCCCAAGTGGGCTTGAGCCTTTTTCGCTACCCCCTGCCAGCATCACATCAGCATCGCCATAAGCAATCAGGCGCGCGGCAAGACCAATCGCGTGAGTTGCGGTGGTGCAAGCGGTCGCGGTGGCAAGGTTAGGACCTTTTAGGTCGTGCTTAATGGCAACCAATCCTGCCGCCATATTGACGATTGAACCGGGGATAATAAAAGGCGATACTTTTTTTGCGCCTTTGCTGCTCAAAGTGGCGCAGCTGTCTTCAATGGTTTGGATGCCGCCTATTCCTGACCCTAAAATAATGCCAAAGCGTTCAGGATTAACGCCTTGAACCGGCGCGTCAGTAGCGCTGACCTCGTCGATAAATCCGGCATCTTTTAATGCCATTGCGGCAGCTGCGATACCATAGTGCATAAATTCATCATAGCGGCGGGCGTCTTTGGCATTCATAAATGCTTTCACGTCAAAGTCTTTAACCGTTCCGGCAATGCGCGCTCGAAAATCTGAAGCATCAAAATGCTCGATGTGGCTGATGCCACTTTCGCCATTTAAAAGCCGCTCCCAAGTGCTTGCCACATCAAGCCCAAGCGGCGTGATGGCGCCCATTCCGGTGACCACCACGCGCGTGTCATCGCTGCGTTCAAAATGTGGCGGCTTTTGACGAGAAAATTGTGAGGTTGCCGACGTATTTTTAGTAGTTAAATCGGGGGTTGGGCTGATCTGGCTCATGAAAAGTGTCCTATTTGGTTGCGACTTTTTAAATCAAAAGAGTGACGCTTGATCGTAGTTATAGCGTGATCTTGGTCTTTTAGCAACCATTATAAAGCACATAAGTGAACGGCTGTAAACTTAAATTAAAAATCAGTTTATTTTTTTAGTAACTGTGCCAAAGTTGAGAGCTCATAAAAATCTTATGCAAAACAAACTTGCCCCAAGACTACCTTTTTATCTGCGCCCGTTACCGCTGGTAAATTGCTTGTTTCCCCCATCAGTGTTTGCTTTGCCAACCAAGCAAAGGCAACCGCCTCCACCCAAGTTGGTGCAAGTCCAAGCGCGTCGGTGGTGAATACCTTACAATTTGGCAAATTGGCTTGCAATCGGCTTAATAAATAACCGTTGAGCGCACCGCCACCACAAACATAAACGGCAGCTTTACTGTCTGAATATTTCTCGATAAACGGTAACATCTGAGCGCTGCTGCTTTTTGCGGTTAATTCCACAAGGGTTGCTTGAATATCGGCAGGCGCGAGCGGCTCAGGATTGCTGTTAATAATATCGTTTTTGGTAAAACGGCTGATTTCATCTTCAAGCCAAGCTAAGTTAAACTCTTCGCGACCGGTACTTTTAGGAAAAGTTTTGGCAAAAAATGAGTGCGCTAACAATTGCTCAAGCAGCGGTGCAATAATTTGACCGGATTTTGCCCAAGCCCCATCTTTATCATAAGATTTGCCCAAATGCTTTTGAACCCAAGCATCCATTAACATATTTGCAGGTCCCGTATCAAAGCCAACGACATCGCCATTCGGCGGTAGCACCGTAATATTGGCAATACCGCCCAAATTTAGCAAAATTCGCAGCTCATCTGATTTGGCAAATAACGCCTGATGAACTGCCGGAACGAGCGGCGCGCCTTGACCACCAACCGCCAAATCACGACGTCGAAAGTCACTGACCACACTGATTTTGGTACGCTCGGCAATGATGCTTGAATCAATCAACTGCAAGCTAAAACCAAAGTTTGGTCGATGGCGAACCGTTTGACCATGACAACCAACCGCTAAAATATCCTCGGCGCTGATGTTTGCTTGCTCAAGCAGTTTATTCACCACCTCACCTGCAAATTCACTATATTGCGAACTTGCCAGCCCAAACCAATCAAGCTCACTGGCGTTTTTTGGCTCATCATCTTGAGAGGTAAGCTGATTTGTGCAATCAGGCAAACTTAATGCAAGCAAGATTTCACGAAGCCTTGGCGGAAAATCTTGGCTGACGGTCGCGATTAATTTTAGCGGTTTGTCGTTACGGTTGTTTTTGTCATTTTTGCCATTATTGTCATCAAAACTGTCATCAAATTGGCAAATCACCGCATCCATGCCATCAAGGCTTGTCCCCGACATCATGCCGATGTAAAAGCCATTATCGAAGCTTTCAAATAATGACGCTGCTGAGTCGGTTTCATCGGATAAAAAATCAGCAAGCTCACCGCTGACAGTTTCGGCAAATTCATTGGGTTGTTGGTTTGGATTTGACCCCAAGCTTGGGTTACTCATGGCAATTTACCTTAAAAAACGCTACTATATCTACCAAATTTTAGCATTTTTTTATCACCGCAATCCCTTATTTTCACAATCCCAACGACCGTCAAAGAGAGTACCATGACCGAATTGACCTTAGAAGACCAGCTGGCAATCATTGAGCGCGGAACGCAAGAAATCTTATCCACCGAGGACTTGGTCGCCAAGCTCAAGCAAAACCGACCGCTGCGCATTAAAGCCGGATTTGACCCTACCGCCCCTGATTTGCATTTAGGTCACACGGTTTTAATTAATAAGCTTAAGCATTTTCAGGATTTAGGTCATGAGATTTACTTTTTAATTGGCGACTATACCGCCAAAATCGGCGACCCCTCCGGCAAAAACGCCACCCGCCCGCCATTGACCGACGAGCAAATCAAGCTTAATGCTAAAACTTACGCCGAGCAGGTGTTTAAAATTTTGGACAAAGACAAAACCCGAGTGGTGTTCAACTCCGAATGGTTTAGCAACATGAGCGCCGCTGACATGATTCAGCTTGCCAGTCAGCAAACCGTCTCGCGGATGCTTGAGCGCGACGACTTTGCCAAGCGCTACGCCTCGCAAACGCCGATTTCGATTCACGAGTTTTTATATCCGCTGGTTCAAGGTTACGATTCCATTGCGCTTAAAGCCGACGTTGAGCTTGGCGGCACCGACCAGACGTTTAACCTTTTGATGGGTCGCACTTTGCAAGGTCGCTACGGTCAAGAGCCGCAAGTTTGCATTACCGTGCCGATTTTGGAAGGCTTGGACGGCGTCAATAAAATGTCCAAATCACTTGGCAACTATGTCGCCATTGATGACGCCCCAGGCGCAATGTACCAAAAAATCCTATCCATGCCGGACACGCTGATTCGCCGTTATTTTGAGTTTTTAAGCTTTAAGCCGATGAAGGACGTTGAAGCGCTAATGCTTGAGATGGAAAACGGTCGCAATCCGCAAGAGATTAAACGCATTTTAGCCGAAGAGTTAATTGAGCGTTTTCATGGCGCAGAAGCTGCTGCAAGCGCTCACAAATCTGCGGGCAACGTACTAGCCGACGGTGAACTTCCTGTTGATTTGCCCGAAGTCACTCTTGATTTGGAAGGTCAAGACGCCTTATTTATCGCTCAAGTCCTCAACCAAGCAGGGCTTGCCAAAAACAGCTCGTCGGCAAAAGATATGCTCAAACGCGGCGCGGTCAAAGTTGATGGCGAGGTGGTCGATGCCGGATTTAGCTTAACCAGCGGTCAATCAGTCGTTATTCAAGCCGGCAAAAAGGCATTTGCCAAGGTGATGATTGCTTAATTTGCTGAAAAAATAAGGTCGGAAATAAGAAAATTTCGACCTTATTTATCATTTGAACCGTTATCTAAATTATTCAAAATAAGCTAAAGCTATGTCTGAAATAAAAACCGTTCCCCAAGGCATTTACCGCCATTATAAAGGCAACCTTTATCAAGTGCTGCATACCGCTTGCCACTCCGAAACCGAGGAGGCGCTCGTCATTTATCGCTGTCTTTATGGCAAATACGATGTTTGGGCGCGACCGCTGTCGATGTTTGCAGAAACGGTAACGGTTGATGGTAAAGAAGTGCCACGGTTTGAGATGATTAAAGCTTTGGCGGATTAAGGTTTAACAAGCCGCGTTATTGTTTGATATTCTATTAGTTCCATGATAACAAACTGTTTTAAATGGTCTGTTAACTCATTTAAAGGCGTTATGGTTGGTTCTTTTGGGGTATACACATAGAACCTATTGAAATAGCTTATCTAGTTTTGCGACAGCATTATCATATTCTTTGCCTGGATCTAGAAATGCTGCTTTAAATGAATAGTAATCTGCTAAAAAATCCAATGAGCATCCACCTAAAGATTTTGCTTTTTCCATAAGCTTCATTCTAGAATCAAAAGGTATATACCATAAGTCATCTTCTAATAAGCACTTAACTAACATATCAACATCGGAGCATTCTTCTACTGCTTTGTCAAAGCTACTTAGAACATCTCTCCACGTCCCAATATCTGCATTTACTTCCGCTTCGTACATCTCCCTAATTTTTGCGCTAATTCTATAGATATTCACTTAAACCTCTACTTAAGTCCAGAAAATAAATATCCAAATACATCTACAATATAGCTTAGAACGATTTAGGGCGTGTTTTCAATTCATCTTACAATGAACGATAGTACACGCCAGATAAAGCATTGACTTAAAATTACGAGCTAACTTCTCATAACGAGTAGCGA